>ENA-UOXV01000185-UOXV01000185.1-marine-metagenome-genome-assembly--contig:-NODE-185-length-82002-cov-8.613653_pt1 | contig 82002 bp, 71 predicted proteins | sample MGYA00238165_ERZ766961 | MGnify/ENA primary metagenome ERZ766961 (study PRJEB28924, sample SAMN03173240) | marine metagenome | biome: Marine; feature: Water; material: Subsurface seawater | place: North...
GTGCGGAGAGAGAGGGATTCGAACCCCCGGTACCTTGCGGTACAGCGGTTTTCAAGACCGCCGCAATCGACCACTCTGCCATCTCTCCGATGGGCGGCAAAGGTAAGTCTGACAGCCACACCCCAAAGCAGGTGAGGCAAAAGGAGGTCCATTATCTTTAGTAGCCGTGAATCTCATCGTGCTGTCCATTCCCATCTTCTTCGCCCTCATCGGGTTGGAAGTCGCGTGGGACAAACTGAAAGGCAAGGGGCTCTACCGCTTGGGCGACAGCATGGCCAACATCGGGTGCGGCATCATGGACCAGTCGAGTGCCTTGTTTTCCAAGGTCATCACCATCGGCGCGTATACCGCCGTATTTCACATGACAGCAGGTTGGCGCCCCTGGGTCTTTGATGCCCAATGGAGCGTTTGGGTTGGCGCCTTTGTGCTCAGCGACTTCGCTTATTACTGGGCCCACCGGCTCAGCCACGAAGTCAATGTCTTGTGGATCGGTCATGTGGTTCACCACCAGAGCGAGGACTACAATCTCGCGGTGGCTTTGAGGCAGAGCGTGCTGCAGAAAGTGTTGCTGATGTGGGTGTACTGGCCCCTGGCCGCCATGGGATTCCCGCCTGAAATCTTTCTGACTTGCATGGCGGTCAACCTCCTGTACCAATTCTGGATCCACACCGAGTTGATCGACCGCTTGGGGCCCCTGGAGTGGGTGATGAACACCCCTTCGCACCACCGTGTCCACCACGGCCGCAACCCCGAGTATATCGACCGCAACCACGCCGGTGTGTTTATCGTCTGGGACCGCATGTTTGGCACCTTTCAAGAGGAAATCGTCAAGCCAACCTACGGGATCACCCGCCCCACAGCGTCGTTTAACCCCGTTTACGCGCAGTGGAAGCCCGTGGCCAACCTCTGGAACGACCTGCGCCGCATACCGGGTTGGTGGGACCGTCTGCGCTTTTTGTTTGCCGCGCCCGGTTGGTATCCCGAAAGCGTCGGCGGCCCCCAAGATCCGCCAGCCATCAACGGCACCGAACAAAAGTTCAACCCCCAGCGCACTTCACCTGTGACCGTGTTGCTGATCAGCCGTTGGGTCATCCTCCTGGTTGCGGCCTTGCTCGTTTTGCAGCAAAAAGACGCTCTGTCGGGCGTGGCCCTGGCGGCAGTGCTGACATGGGTCTTTGCCGCGCTCGCCGCTGTGGGTGAACTCTGGAACCGCGGATGGGGCAGGGGACGGCTGGCTTTTGCGTGGATGGTGGACCTCGCCTTCATCCCCACGGCAGCGCTGATGGCCGGAGGGGCGCCCGAAGCCTATGCCTTGGCGGGCGCTGTCGCGTTGCTTTCAGCCACCGCAACCTGGTGGGCACTCTCCGCGTCGAGGCGCCGGTAAGTCACCCACATCTTCCAACCGACGACCGCCTTGTCCAGCGCCGAAAGACGCTCGAGGTTGGGCTTGCGGTAGATCTTGGGCAAGGCCACCTTGTTCAATGCACTCAACAAACGGAACCAAGTCAATTTCATGGGTTGCGCGGTGTGATGTGCATGCAATGTCCTTCTGGAATCACCAGGATCTCGCCCTGCTTCTGCATGTCTTGCAAGATGGTCTGCAAGGCCCAAGAAGGTCCCCCACATTTGATGCCGTCGTGCGGCCTGTCAATAAACGCCACATCAAAGCTCGCACCATAGTTGTGGGTGCTCTGGCCATTGAATGCATTGGCATTGCGGCGGCGCAGTCGGCGCTGTTGGGACTCCGTGCGGGTCAAGCTGGTGATCCGAATGGAGACCCCTTCATCATCCGTGCCCTCCATTGCATCGGCAAAGCGGCCCGACAAGGTCTCCAACACCTTCATGGTCGAAGGCAACAAGAAGGGTTCACTGTGCTGCAACCCCGACAAGTGATAGCCCCTGCCCACGGTGGGCACACGGACCAGGTCGCCCCTTCCGAATCCAGCCTGCAGCTCCCCCTCATTCTTGACGAAGAAGCTTCCGGGCAAGGTCCGCGCCCGCTTTTGGTGAGCGGTGTAGGGGTTGCGCGCCAACTTCATGGTGTGCTTGGAACAGCTGCACGGCGCCACACCTTTTCTGGGGAGTGGGCCTGAAGGGGCCGGAGAAAGTTTGGTTTGCTTGGGTTCAGGCTGTTGTTCTACCTCGTGCAATGCCCCTTGCGCTGCCAGCTCAGGGGACGGGGCTTGCTCGATGGATTCCTCCAAGGGCGCATCAGCTACCAAGACCGAGGACATGCGCCCTTCGCTCTCCGCGTCACCGAACGCATCGCCTTCGGGCACCATGGCCGCAATGCCCAGCGAAGCCAAGACCACAACACCCCCCACCATTCCGATGCGGTCCCACCTCAAACGCCTCTTCTGCTTTTGCATGGGGTACAATATCGCCCAGCCTTTCAACAAAGGGCCACACTGAGGGCACGGGTCGTCAACCCGCACCTGTGCAATTCCTGAATTTTTGAGCCAAAGGGTGCCCGACGATAGGTGAGCACTGAATCAGCAAATGGCCAATGCCAGATCAACCCGCCTTGAAGCGTGCAATGGCCTCACGGGTGAAGTCGCTGAGGACCAAGCGGCCGCTCACAGCAGCCCGTGCTGCCAACAGCGTGTCCCAATCCTCACAACCGGACCAAAAGACCCGCTTGAGTTCCGCCATGGCTTCTGGATTTGACGCTGCCAGGCGTCCGGCCAAAGCCTCCACCGCAGCATCCAAGGCAGTCACATCTTCGAGCACATCGGCGTACAAACCGCGGGACTGGGCCCAATCGGCACTCCGCCACGCTGTGGCATCCACTGCCAACTGGCTCATGGCCGACACGCCCAGCTTGCGCTCCACGGCAGGGCCCACCACAAACGGGCCAATCCCCACAGCGAGCTCACTGAGTTTCACCGCAGCAAACCGTGTGGCCAAACAATAATCGGTGGCCGCAGCCAGGCCGACACCGCCGCCAACGGCCTTGCCCTGCACCCGTCCGATGACCAACTGTGGGATGGACCGCAGCGCATTGATCACATGGGCAAAACCCATGAAAAAACGCAGGCCTTCCTCCTCGTCGGATATCGCCACGAGCTCATCAAACGAAGCCCCAGCGCAGAAGGCACGGTCCCCGGCCGAACCGAGCACCACCACCTTGACATCTGAACGCCCACCCAGACCACGCACCGCATCGGCCAAGGCAGCCAGCACGGCACCCGGCAAACTGTTGGAACGCGGATGGGCAAAAGTCAGGTAGGCCACACCGCGACTGTCCACCGACAGCGAGACGCCTTCGTTCAATCCCGCATCCAGCATGGAATCAACGCTCTGAAATGGGCCGAACAGGACGGCTGTTGTGTCCCGTGTAGATCTGACGTGGGCGGCCGATGGGCTCGCCATTTTCCGTCATCTCCTTCCACTGGGCAATCCAGCCCGGCAGGCGGCCCAAGGCAAACATCACCGTGAACATCTCCGTAGGGATGCCCAGGGCGCGGTAGATGATGCCGCTGTAAAAGTCCACATTGGGGTACAGGCCGCGCTTGACGAAGTACTCGTCGTTCAGGGCCACCTCTTCCAGCTTCTTGGCGATGTCGAGCACAGGGTCATTGACGCCCAGCTTGGCCAACACCTCGTCAGCGGATTTCTTGATGATGCGCGCACGCGGGTCAAAATTCTTGTAGACGCGGTGGCCAAAGCCCATCAGGCGGAAGCTGTCGGTCTTGTCCTTGGCCTTGTCGATCCACTTTTGCAGGTCTCCGCCATCGGCCTTGATCTGCTCCAGCATCTCAATGACCGCTTGGTTGGCGCCCCCGTGGAGCGGCCCCCACAAGGCAGAAATGCCGGCAGCGATGGAGGAGTAGAGGTTGGCCTGCGAACTGCCCACCACGCGCACAGTCGATGTGCTGCAGTTCTGCTCGTGGTCGGCGTGCAAGATGAGCAGCTTGTTGATCGCGTTGTTGATGACCGGATCAATCTCGTAGTCGCGCGTAGGCAACCCGAACATCATGTACAGGAAGTTCTCCGTGTAATTGAGGTCGTTGGCCGGGTAAACCGCGGGATGGCCCATGTTGTGCTTGTAGCATTGCGCGGCCAGCGTAGGCAACTTGGCAATCAAGCGGTGAATGGTCATGTCGATGTCCTCCATGGACCGGTTGGGGTCCTGGCTGTCCGGATAGAACGTGGAGAGGGTAGAGGACATGGCGCTCAGCATGCCCATGGGGTGCGCGCCCAATGGAAACGCGTCAAAAAAGCGCTTCATGTTTTCGTGCACCATGGTGTGCATGCGGATGCTCTCCTCAAACCACGCCAACCGCTCAGCGTCCGGCAAGTCACCATACACCAGGAGATAGGCGACCTCCATGAAAGTCGCGTTCTCAGCGAGGTCCTCAATCCCATAGCCCCGGTAGTGCAAAATGCCTTCCTCTCCATTGAGAAAGGTGATGGCACTGGTGGTGGAGCCGGTATTTTTAAATCCCTTGTCCAGGGTGATCAAGCCGCTCTGCGCCCGAAGTTTGGAAATATCCAGGGCGACCTCACCCTCCGAACCACGCACAACAGGCAGTTCAACTTCCTTGTCTTCAAATGTCAGGCGGGCGGTGTCGGTCATCGTATCTACGTTCATTGCGTGGCGCGAAAATACACGCCGTCTCTCCTTAAAGCGAGAGCCGGCCCCAAGTCTTTGTGGAAATCAGGGGATTCCCCTGTTTTTGCCTTATTGAAAGGTCGGCGTAAAGGACGACTGGAAGGCATCCCACTCCTCTTGAGACGTGCCGGATGCATAGGCCGTATCAAAGAACTTGAGGTACAATTCAATTTGCTGTGGGCTCTTGTAACCACTGATGGGAGCGATCATCTCCAACTCCTCGTCGAGGTAAACAATGGTGGGGTAGGCCCTCACCTTAAACGCCCGACTCAACTCGTGCACGCCATTGCGACCGGGCTTGTTGGGGACATACGTGGGGTTGCTAAACGTATTGCCTTTGAACTCCACAGGGTCCGGACCTTCTGCGTCGAACTTGACCGCGTAATAGTTCTCGTTGATGTAAGAAATCACGTCGGCATTGGTGAAGGTGTTGCGCATCATCATTTTGCAAGGACCACACCATTTGGTGTAGACATCAATCAACACCTTGCGCGGCTCTTTGGCCTGTGCCGCCTCAAGGTCATCCACCTTGATCCAATTGATCTCCGCGCCCTGCGAAAGCAGAGGAGCGCTGAATGAAAACACGAGAAAAGCCAGAATTACTGAACGCATCATGCTGTAAATATCGCACAACAAAACAACCGCCCCAATGGCACGGGGCACATCGGGGCGGTAAAAGAGGTGAATAAATCGCCAGAAAGACTCAGCGCACGCCGTGCATGAGCTTGTTCAGCGGCTTGTTGAGCAGGGCAATCAATACCGCAAAGCCAACCAAAACAAAGCCCAACGTGGAGAAGACATCCACGTATTGGCTCAAGCCTGCAGCCTTCAATTCCAAGTCAGACAAGCCCGCCTCGGCCACTTCGCCGCCGCCGTGGCCACCCGTGAGCGTGGCGATCAGGCCGCCCGCATAGTTGGCAATGGCAAAACTCAGGAACCATCCGCCCATGGCCGTACCGGCTATGTTCTTGGGCGCGAGCTTCGTCACCATGGACAAGCCAATGGGAGAGAGGAAAAGCTCACCTGTGGTGTGCAACATGTAGAGGAACAACAGGGTCAGCAAGGGCACCATGGCGGTGGATTCATCCACAAACTGCAGGCCGATGATGGTGACCAAAAAGCCCATGCCCAGCTGCAAAATGCCCAGGGAGAACTTCATGGGAATGGAAGGATTCTTCCCTATGCGGTCCAGGCGCACCCACATCCATGTGAAGATGGAACCAAAGAGCACGATGAAAAACGGATTGAAGAACTGCGTCATGGAAGCCGGCATCTCCCAGCCCATGATCATGCGGTCCACATTGCGGTCGGCAAAGAGGGTCAGCGAAGTGCCCGCCTGCTCGAAACACGCCCAGAAAATCACATTGATGACCATAAAGATGACCAGCGCCACCATGCGGTCGCGGTGCATGGCACCTTCGGCCTTTCCAGCCTTGATCAAGCTCATGGCCACATAGACAAAGAGCAACAACAACAGCACCGTCATCAATGGGAATGTGAACGCCCCCTCACCTTCGCCAATTTGAAAGGTGTTTTTGAGGATGAGCACATAACAGACCGGAATCAACAGGACCGAGCCCAAGGTGATCAATTGGTACATCTTCATGCCCCACTTGGTCTCCAGACCCGCCTCGCGGATCTCCAAACCGGGCGCGGCAGAATAGTTCTCGCGGCCCAACCAGAAGATGAGCAGGCCGGACAGCATGCCGATACCCGCCAAGCCGAAGCCGTAGTGGAAACCGTATGTCTCGCCCACATAGGCTACCACCGTGGTGGCCAGCAGGGCGCCGATGTTGATGCCGATATAGAAGATGGTAAAGCCTGAGTCCCTGCGCGGGTCATTGTCCTCGTAGAGCTTGCCCACAATGGTGGAGATGTTGGCCTTGAAATACCCATTGCCGACAATCAATGCCCCCATGCCAATCAGCAGGAACATCTCGTTGCCGCCGAGGATCAAGAACTCACCCACCGCCATGAAGACAGCACCGAGCAAGATGGCATAGCGGTACCCCAGATACTGGTCCGCGAGACGGCCACCCAACACGGGGGCCGCATAAATCAAAGCGGTGTAGGCGCCATACATGAGGCTCGCCTCGGAGTCCCCCTTCATCAGGGATTTCACCAAGTACAGGGTGAGCAAGGTGCGCATGCCATAGTAGCAGAAGCGCTCCCACATTTCGGAAAAGAACAGCGTGTATAGTCCACGCGGATGGCCGCTTTGGGCCACGTTTGAATCGGACATTGTAGGGTTCTCGATTAAGGTGTTGCGCCCAAGATAAGGGTCGGATTACCGGATGTTCACCGTCTACTCAGAGATTTTCACGAAGGAAATCGAGCATCATGTCAAAAAGATGCAAGCGGGTATTGCCGCCGTAGATGCCGTGGTTGCGGTTGGGGTAGGCAAAGAAATCAAAGTCCTTTCCCTCGGCCACCAGTGCATCGACCATCTCCATGGCGTTTTGGAAGTGCACGTTGTCGTCGGCCGAGCCGTGCACCAAGAGGAGGGGCCCCTCCAATTTCTCAGCGTGGTTGATGGGGCTGTTGTCATCGTATCCATCGGCGTTTTCCTGGGGCGTCCGCATGAACCGCTCGGTGTAGATGCTGTCGTAGAACCTCCAATTGCTCACCGGCGCCACAGAGATGCCCGCCGCGTAATGCGCAGCGCCCTTGGTCATGGCCAGCAGCGTCATGTAGCCGCCGTAGCTCCATCCCTGTATGCCGATGCGGTCGCCATCGATGTAGTCCTTGGCGCTCAGGTGCTCGGCCAAATCGATGAAGTCTTCGGTCTCCAGCTTGCCCAGCTGCAAGTACGTGCTGTGTTCAAAAGCACGGCCCCGCTTGGGCGTTCCGCGGGGATCGCAACTCACCACGATGTAGCCTTCCTGGCAGAGCAGATTGTGCCAGTAGTACGTCGTACCGCCCCAGCTGTCGTTGACCGTATTCACGCCGGGACCGCCGTAGATGGCCACGTAGACCGGATACTGCTTGGCAGGGTCGAAATCCGTCGGCTTCATCATCCAGCAGTTCAGCTCCTCGCCGGCGTCATCGGTAAAGGAGAAAAATTCCCGCGGCGCCACTGCGTAGTCCGTCAGCGTCTCGCGCAAGCCGGCGTTGTCGCGCAACATGCGGATTTCCTTCCACTTGCGGTCGCGCAGCATGTAGACGGCAGGTGTGCCCGCATCGCTGTGGTTGTGGATCGCGTAATCAAACGTCTTGCTCCAGCGCACCCCGTGGGTACCGGCCGTTTCGTCCAACAGGGTCATTCGGCCCTTGAGGTCCACCTTGGCCAAGTGCCCTTGCGTGGCCCCTTTCATGGAGCCTGCGAAATAGACCACCTTGCGCTTGGCGTCGTACCCCTGGACTGAGGTAATGTCCCACGCGCCTTCCGTCAATTGCTTTTCGCTCTTCCCGGGATGGACGTGATAGAGGTGATTGAAGCCGTCCTTCATGCTGGTCATCAAAAAGGAGCCATCGGCGAGGAAGGTGAAATTGTCTTGGACGGGAACGTGGGTTGGCGCCTCTTCCACCAACATGACCTCTTGCTCAGGGCGCCCTTGGTCTGCGAGGACAGACAAATCAAAACGGAGCAAGTCCATCTTGTTTTGGTGGCGGTTCATCCGCATCACCATCAGGTCATCGGTTTTGCCCATCCACATGATCCGGGGGATGTAGTTGTCGCCGTCCACCTCGACCAGAGGCGAAGTGCGGCCGGAGGCGACCTCCACGGCGTAAATGGCCACTTCCGAATTGATTTCCCCAGCCTTGGGATATTTGAACGTGTATGGGTCGGGGTAAAGCGTGCCGTACATGGGCATGCCAAACTCCCGCACAGCCGATTCGTCAAAGCGGTAGTAAGCGATGTACTGGCCGTCGGGCGACCAATAGAAGCCCCGATCCTTGCCGAATTCTTCTTCGTACACCCAATCCGATGCACCGTTGATGACCTGGTTCCATTGGCCATCATCGGTCAATTGATCCGTGCGGCTGGCATCGCCCAAATTGACCACCCACAGGTTGTTGTCCATCACATAGGCCACCTTGTCACCCGCGGGGGAGAAGGTCGCGAGCCGCACCTTGGCACCGTCGCTGCGCAAGGGGAACGCCGCCTCGTCACTGCCGATGCGGTACACATGGAAGTCCGCAGAAAAACTGTGCCGGTAGATCGGCTCCTCCTCACTGCTGACCAAGATCTGCTGCTCATCGGCAGAGAACTGATAGCCCGAAATGCGCGTACCGGCCTCGCCGTATACCACCTCGCTCTTGGCCAAAGTGTCCACGGCGTTGCCTGTGGCATAGGCATACTTCACCACGGCATTGCCCGCATCGGTGTACTCCAAACTCGTGTAATGGACGCCATCTGCCATGGAGCGGATGCCGTACACCCCTTCGGAACGGAAGGTGGGGCTAAACCAAATTTTCTCGTTGCTCCAACGTTCCTTGGGAACCGTGTTTTTCTGAGCGGTCGAGGAGAGGGTAGGGAACACGACCAAAAAGGCCAACAAGGTTGTGATGCGCATGGTTGTGGAATATTCAGATGGAACCGTGGACGATGATGTCAAATGCGGTGGCAAATTAAGCCCCCATGGCCACCGATGCTTCGACCCCCCTTCCACACAGCGCCCTCGGCCGGAAGCTGCAGTCGGTCGTGCCCGACCTCGAGATACAAGACAGCGAGGAAAACCGGTCCAACCACAGCCGCGACCACACCGAAGACCTGCAATTTCTTCCCGACCTCGTGGCGTTTCCTCGGTCCACCCAAGAAGTCTCAGCGGTGTTGCGTTGGGCCCATGGCGAAGGCGTTCCCGTCACTGCTGCAGGTGCCTGGACAGGCCTGAGTGGCGGCGCGTTGCCCGTGCGGGGCGGCATCAGCTTGAGCACCAAAAGGCTCAACCGCATTGTCAGGATCGATGAACTCCACCACCAGCTCGTGGTCCAACCCGGGGCCATCGTACAGGAGCTGCAGGAAGCCGTCCAAGCCAAGGGGCTGTTCTACGCCGTAGACCCGGCGAGCCGCGGCACCTGCACCATAGGCGGCAACCTCGCCGAAAACAGCGGCGGACCCCGCGCCGTCAAATACGGCGTCACCAAGGACTGGGTGCTCAACCTCGAAGTGGTGCTCGCCGATGGCACCGTGATCCGCACCGGTGCCGACACCTTGAAAAACAGCACCGGGTACAACATCACCCAGCTGATGGTCGGCTCAGAAGGGACGCTGGGCATCATCACAGAAGCCACGCTCAAACTGCTGCCCTGGCCGCAGTACAACGCGCTGCTGCTCGTGCCCTTTGCCGATCCCGCCGACGCCTGCCGCGCCGTAGCCGGCCTCTTCCAAGACGGCAACCAGCCCAGCGCACTGGAATTCATGGAGCGGGCCGCCATCGCGCTCGCCATGGACTTCACCGGCGACCGCCAATTGCCCCTCGCCGCCGATACCGCGGCCCACCTGCTCATCGAAGTCGACGCCTTCAGGGAAGCGGACCTCATGCCGCAACTCGAACGCATCGCCACCACCTTGGAGCGGTTCAATGCCGGCGAACCCCTCATGGCCATGGACGCCGCAGGAAAGGACCAGCTGTGGAACCTGCGCCGCAAGGTGGGCGAAGCCGTCAAGGCCCACTCGACCTATAAAGAAGAAGACACGGTGGTGCCGCGGGGCCACTTGCCGGAACTCCTGGCCGCCGTCAAGCGCATCGGCACCGAATTCGGCTTTGACAGCATCTGTTATGGCCACGCCGGAGACGGCAACCTCCACGTCAACATCCTCAAGGGCGCGCTGGACGACGCCACCTGGAACGACACCCTGCCAACGGCCATCCGCGCCCTGTTTCGCGAGGTCATCCGGCTCGGCGGCACCTTGAGCGGAGAGCATGGCATAGGGTGGGTACAAAAACCTTACATGGACCTGCGTTTCAGCCCTGCTGAACTCGCCTTGCAACGCCGCATCAAGGATGCCTTTGACCCTGTTCACATCCTCAACCCGGATAAGATACTGCCCGACCCTGCGCAAGATTCCGGCGAAACCGCGTGATTTGCGGTTCCAACCGACACCACTATGAACCTCCTGGAAGGAAAGAAAGGCATCGTATTTGGCGCCTTGAATGACATGTCCATCGCCTGGAAAACGGCGGAGACCGTGCACCGCATGGGCGCCGACATCGTATTGACCAACGCCCCGGTCGCCATGCGCATGGGCGAAATCCACAAGCTCGCCGAGCAATGCGGCAACGCCCCGGTGATCCCCGCAGACGCCACCAGCGTAGAAGACCTGAAGGCCCTGTTCGAGGGCGCCATGGAACACTTTGGCGGGCAGGTCGACTTCGTACTGCACTCCATCGGCATGTCGCCCAACGTGCGCAAGGGCAAGCACTACACCGGCCTCAACTACAGCTACCTCGAAAAGACCTTTGACGTGAGCGCCGTAAGCCTGCACAAGACCTTGCAAACGGCCATGGAACTCGACGCCATCAGCGAGTGGGGGAGCGTCGTGGGTTTGAGCTACATCGCCGCCCAACGCACCTTTCCCGACTACGGCGATATGGCCGATGCCAAGAGCCTCCTCGAAAGCATCGCCCGCAGCTTTGGCTACCACTATGGCGTAAAGAAGAAAGTCCGCATCAATACCGTGAGCCAGTCGCCCACCATCACCACTGCGGGCAGCGGCGTCAAGGGTTTTGATGAATTCGTGGCCTACAGCGAAGCGATGAGCCCGCTGGGCAATGCCGACGGCCAAGCCTGTGCCGACTACTGCGCCACCCTGTTTAGCGACCTCACCCGCTATGTGACCATGCAAAACCTCTTCCACGATGGCGGATTCTCCAACACGGGGGTCAGCATGGAGGTCATCTCCAAGTTTGCCCAAGACCAAGCCTGATTGGACAGGGGTGGCAATTTTCAAGGGCAAACTGCAACCTGAAGCCAACCCATGCGTAGGGTGATACCCAACCGGCTCTTGCCATGCAGATCCTGAAATTCGGAGGTTCTTCCGTTGCCAATCCCGACCGCATCCGCGCTTGCGCTCGCGTGCTGACGCACAAGCGCCAGACCGAGGGCTACCGCGCCCTGATGGTCTGTTCTGCCCTTGGCGGCATCACCGACGCCCTGACCGAAGCCGGACGCCTGGCCCGTCAATGCGATGGCGACTACCGCTCCGTGGCCCGCGACATCCGCGACCGCCACATCCAGTGCGCCCTGGACCTGCTCGAAAGCGACACCTATGCCGCCATAGAGGCCGAACTCAAGGAGCGCCTGAGCCACCTCGACGACCTGCTCTACGGCATCTTCCTCTTGCGCGAGGCCAGCGCCCGCACCCTCGATGAACTCACCGGCCTGGGCGAACGGCTCTCCGTGCCCATCATGTGGGGCCATTGCCGCGACCTGGGCTTCCAGCCGCAGCGCCTCGATGCGCTGGAGTTGATGTGCACGGACGACAACTATGGTTCAGCCCGCCTCGATGTGGACGCCTCCCGCGACCGCTTTGCCCACGCCGGGTTCGACGACGGTGACCTCTTCCTCATGGAAGGCTTCATCGGCAGCGCACCCGACGGGACGCCCACGACACTCGGCAGGGGAGGAAGCGACCTCAGTGCCGCCTACGCCGCTTGCTTCCTCGACGCCACTGTGCTTGAAAAGTGGACGGATGTAGCGGGCATGATGACGGCCGATCCGCGTGTCGTGCCCTCGGCCCGCATCATCAATGAACTCAGCTACGCCGAGGCCATGGAGCTCTGCCACTTCGGTGCCAAAGTGGTCTTTCCGCCCACCGTGGCCCAGCTTTCGGAGAAAAACATTCCCATGCACGTCCGCCTGACGGACGACCCGGAAAGCACCGGCACCCAAATCTTGCCACAGGACCGGCGCTCCGACGCCCCACTGTCCAACCGCGGCGTGGCCGGATTGAGCACCCTCAAAAACATCACCCTCATCACCGTCAGTGGCGGCGGCATGGTGGGTGTGCCCGGCTTTTCCCGCCGGCTCTTTACCGCCCTGTCCCTCGCCGGGGTCAATGTCGTGCTGGTCTCCCAAGGGTCCAGCGAGCACGCCATCTCCATCGCCGTGGCAGACGACGACGCCAACGGCGCCAAGAAGGCCCTCAACGAAGAGTTTGGTGCCGACCAGCAACTCGGCCGCATCGGCGCCCTCGTGGTCGAATCCGGCTTTGCCATCGTGGCGCTTGTGGGCGACGGCATGCGCCAGCAAAGCGGCATCGCCGGGCGCGCCTTCGCCTCCCTCGGCCGCAACGGCATCAGCATCCGCGCCATTTCGCAGGGCTCCACTGAGCGCAACATCTCCATCGTCATCGACGCCAAGCACGAACGCAAGGCCTTGCAGGCGATGCACCAAGCCTTCTTCGAAACCGAAGTCAAGGCACTGCACATCTTCTGCCTCGGCGTCGGCAACGTGGGCGGAACGATGATCGATCAGATCCTCGCCCAACGCGATGACCTGCGCGATGCGCGCCGCTTGGACCTCCGCATCATGGGCATGTCCAACAGCCGCAAGATGCTCCTCTCCGAGACGGGCATCGAAGGCGATTGGAAGGCCCAACTCGAGGCTTCCGAGACCCCGAGCTCGCCTGAAGCTTTCGTTCAAGCAATCGTAGACATGGATTTGGAAAACAGCGTGCTGGTAGACAACACCGCAAGCGCTACAGCCGCCGAAGTCTACGAAGAGGCATTGGCCCACAGCATTGCCGTGGTGGCCTCCAACAAGGTCGCCACCAGCGATGCCCAGGAGCGCTACGAAGGCCTCAAGGAACTCGCCCTGCGCGCCGGTGTCGAATACCGGTTCGAGACCAATGTGGGCGCCGGCCTGCCCCTCATCGACACCATCCAGCACCTCGTGCAGAGCGGGGACCGGATCCACAAGGTCGAGGGCATGTTCAGCGGCACGCTCAACTACGTCTTCTCCAATTTCAACGGCGGCATCAACTTCAAAAAGGTCATCGAGGACGCCCGGGCTGCCGGATTGACCGAGCCCGACCCGCGCACCGACCTGAGCGGCATCGACGTGCAGCGCAAAATCCTCATCCTCGCCCGCGAAGCCGGCTACACACTGGAGATGAAGGACGTGGAAGGGAAGGGGTTCCTGCTCGACAGCCAGATGGAAGGCAGCATTGACGCCTTCATGGAAAGCCTGCCCGAGATCGAGGAGGCGATGCAAGAGAAATGGAAAGCCGCCAACGCCAAGGGCGAGCGCCTCAAATACGTCGGCTCCTTTGACGCCAAGACGGGCAAGGCCTCAACCGGCTTGACCACCGTGCCGGCCGACCATCCTTTCTTTAACATCGAGGGCACCGACAACATCGTCCTGCTCACCACCGACCGCTATGCCGAGCGCCCGCTCATCATCCAAGGCGCCGGCGCCGGTGCCGATGTGACCGCGATGGGCGTCTTTGGCGACCTGATCCGCATCGCCGCCAGCCGCTAAGACAAAGGCATGACCCCCAGGGACCATATCTCCGTAGCCGCTCCGGCCACAGTCGCCAACCTCACCGTTGGCTTTGACTGTTTGGGGCTCGCCTTGGAGCGCCCACTCGAGCGGCTGGACCTCAAGCGCACAGACACGCCGGGCGTCACCATATCTGCCATTCTCGGGCACGACGGCCTTCCCATGGACCCGGCGCGCAATGTCAGCGGCAAGGCTGCCCAAAGCGTGCTTCAGACCCTTGGCGTATCGTGGGGCGTAGCGCTCACCATCCACAAGGCCGTGCTTCCCGGCAGCGGCATTGGGTCGAGCGCAGCTTCCGCCGCCAGCGCCGCCTTTGGCGTGGCCGCATTGGCCGGTGCAGACCTCAAGCCCCACGAACTCCTCCCACTGGCCCTCGACGGCGAGCAAATCGCCAGCGGCGCCCGCCATGCCGACAACGTCGCGCCCGCCCTCTTTGGCGGCCTGTGCCTCTGCACCCCCGACGGCCGCATTGACCACCTGCCCGCCCCAGATTGGCACCTCACGGTGGTGCACCCGCAAACCGTCATCAAGACGGCCCAAGCGCGCGCCGTACTGCCCTACCACGTCCCCATGAAGGATGCCCTCCACCAGATGGCCCAGCTCGGCCACTTCGTGCACTGCTGCCACACCGGTGATGCCATGGAAGCCGCCTTTGCCCTCCAAGACGTACTCGCCGAACCCCATCGCATTCCGCTCCAGCCCCACTTCAATGAAGTCCAAGCCGCCGCGATGAATGCCGGCGCCAGGGCAGGGGGCATCAGCGGTAGCGGCCCGTCCAGCTATTGGATCAGCTTTGACAACGACACGGCCAAGGCCATCGGCCAAGCCATCTCCACCGTCTTCCTCCAAGAAGGCATGGACCACCACGTGCACGTAGGCAAAATCGCCGCCCAAGGCGCCCGCATCATCGAAGCCTGACCGCCATGCAGTTCCACAGCACCCACAACAAGAACGTCACGGCGGCCTTCCACGAAGCCATCCTCCAGGGACTCCCCCCGGACAACGGCCTGTACTTCCCAGACCACATCCCCACGCTCCCCATGGAGACCTGGATGGGCGATGAGGACACGCAGCCCCACCACCTGGCCACGGAGATCATTTGGCCCTACGCCGAAGGCTCCATGGAGCGCAGCGACCTCGAGCGCATCTGCGCAGAGGCCATCAACTTCCCATTCCCCCTCGTCGAAACCGACGAAAGGCGCTACGCCCTCGAACTCTTCCACGGCCCCACGCTCGCCTTCAAGGACGTGGGCGCCCGCTTCCTGGCCCGCGCCATCGCCCACTTCAGCGACAAGAAGGTCACCGTCCTCGTGGCCACCAGCGGCGACACCGGCAGCGCCGTGGCCCAAGGCTTCTATAACGTCGACGGCATCGATGTGGTCCTGCTGTACCCAAAAGGCCGCATCAGCAAGGTCCAGGAACAACAACTCACCACCGTCGGCGGCAACGTGCAAGCGTTGGAGGTCGACGGGGCCTTTGACGACTGCCAAGCCATGGTCAAGGAGGCCTTCCTCGACGCCCAGCTCCAAGCCGCCCGCCCCCTCACCAGCGCCAACTCCATCAACATCGCGCGCTGGATACCTCAGGCCACCTACTACGCCAGCACCGTCCACATGTTGGGCGAAAACGTCCTCTTTAGCGTGCCCTCCGGCAACTACGGCAACCTCGCCGCCGGCTTGCTCGCCCACAAAATGGGCATGCCCTGCAAAGGCTTCATCGCCGCCACCAACGCCAACAGCGTCGTCCCGGAATACCTCGCCACAGGAAAATACCAGCCCCGCCCCAGCGTAGCCACCATCTCCAACGCCATGGATGTGGGCGCCCCAAGCAACTTCGTGCGATTGACCCGCCTCTTCGGAGACGACTTCGACGCCTTCAAAGCCAAGGTCCAAGGATTCCACCTCAGCGACGCCGACACCAAAGAGCGTATCGCCAGCATCCACAAAGACAGCGGCTACGTCTGCGATCCCCACGGCGCCATCGGCCATCAGGCCCTCGACGCCCCGCTCCAACAAGACTCGGACGCCATCGGCGTCTACCTCCACACGGCAGCTCCCTGCAAATTCGGCGACGTCGTGGCCCCCGTCATCGGCAAGGAACCCGAGATGCCCGAACGCCTTCAAGCCATCATCGACCGCCCCAAACAGGCCGTCCCCATCTCCGCCACTTACGCCGCTCTGAAGGACTATCTCCTCGGCTGAATCTTCCTGGCGTCAGAGGAAAGCACGAAACGCTCTTGCCAAGGGGCTTTCACCTTGCGCCATGACCTCAACCGAAAGCCCTTGCTTCGCGTTTGCGACAACCCACCCAAGTAACTGTTCAGCGAAGCCCTGAACGAAGCATCCCATTGGCCCATGGCCACAGCGTCTCCCTCGCTCACGGCCAATCGATTGAACCCGTGTATGGCTTCTCTAAAGCTCCCACGGGGCCTCCGGTCCGGAAGCAAGCGACCCGGAAAAACAACCACTCCCAGAAAGGGTACACCGTGCCGGACACGTTGCAACTTCACTTTGCGCGGATGAAGCTTCAAAGCGAACTCCTCCCTCAACTTCACCCGCACCTTTGAAACCGCCCCACGCAACGCCCACTGACAACTGCTGATCAAAACAAAATCGTCCACATAGCGCGCATATCCGCAACTCGAAAACCGCGACACCATCCACTCATCAAAAGGGTGCAGAAAGAAGTTGGCCAGTACCTGCGAAGTCAAATCATCCTCCTTGGACGCTTGGCCCGGGACCTGTCTTGCCGAGGGCAAGGGCTGGGAGAACTCCTGTTGATGGACGCCCTGCTCAGGTGCCTGTGGTTGTCCGACGAAAGTGTCGGCGCCATGGCGGTGGTGGTCGATCCCCTGGATGATGGAACTGCCACTTTCTATGCGCGCTATGGGTTCATCGCCCTGCCCGACAGCGGCAGGATGTTCCTCCCCATGCGCACCATCCGGGCGCTCGGCCAAGGATGATGTCCTGGCTTCAAGGCCCGAGCAAGGCTTGAATCTGTTTGAGGGCCCTGCTTCTTTCGCGCTCGGCAAGGCCAGCGGGCGGGCCGTAGGGGGTGGGGTTGAGGTCCACGCAATAGATGCGCCCATCTTGGCGGTCGCGGAGCACATCCAATTCTGCGAATTCTGCGCACATTTTGACCGAAATCGCGAGAATTTGGGCGATTTCTGCGTCAGAAAGGACGGTTTTGGGCGATTTCGCCAAATCCACTTCAGCCGTCTCGTTGGTGTATCTGACGTCTTGTGACTTGCGCTTGCGGTAGACCACCGGCAGCTGTCCGTCGATGACCACCACCCTGAGGTCTTCGTAGAGTCCTTGCTCGGTGCGGTTGTCGAGGATGCGCTGGTAGACCTTGCCGGGCTGGACCTGGCTTGGGTCGAGGGGGCCTTGGATTTCGCGGCCGTCGTGGACGGCGTTGCCCTCTGATTTTTCGAGCATCGGGCCGGCGTGGGCCGTCGGATCCACGGCGAGGCCGTAGCCGAAGACCTCGCGGTGGTGGCGGTCGAGGGTGCTCTTGCTGATGTCCAGACAATGGCCGTTCCACATGCCGGGCTGGGCCTGCCGCTTTTCGGTGCGGTCGTCAAAGGCGAGCTGGATGTTCACTGTGCCCTTGTATCGGGCGGGCGTGCCCTTGCGGTTGGTGACCGCCCAACCGAGGACGTCGGCGTAGGCCATGATGCTGGCGCGCTTGCTCGGCCAATCGGGGTGGACCAGCACGAACTGCGGTTGGCCGTGTTTTTGGGCGGACTGGCGAACGGCTTTGCGAAAGCGCATTTCCTTGCCCACCCGCTCCAAGAAAGGCATCCGTTTGGGGTAGTCGTTGGAGAAGAAGCCCATCGTCTCTCGCTACTTCAGCTTGGCGATTTCGGACTTGCGGCCGATGGTCCGCGTGATGAAGTCCCGGTCGCGCTTCGGGCTGCGGGCGGGGGAATACTCGCGGCCGTAGAAGATGATCTGCAGGTGGAGCTTGTTCCACTTGCCCTCTGGAAACAGCCGCTTGGCGTCGCGCTCGGTCTGCTCCACGTTCTTCCCGTTGGTGAAATTCCAGCGGTACATCAGGCGGTGGATGTGGGTGTCGACAGGGAAGGCCGGGACGCCGAAGGCCTGCGACATGACCACCGACGCCGTCTTGTGCCCCACGCCGGGGAGGCGCTCAAGGGCTTCCATGTCTTGGGGGACGGTGCCGCCGTGCTCGTCCATCAGGATCTCGCTCAGGCGGACGATGGCCTTGGACTTCTGCGGGCTGAGGCCGCACGGCCGGATGATCTCGCGCACCTCGTCCACCGGCACATGGCGCATGTGCTTGGGATTGTCGGCCCGGGCAAAGAGGGCAGGGGTGATCTGGTTGACCCTGGCGTCCGTGCACTGCGCGCTGAGCAGCACCGCCACCAGCAGCGTGTAGGGGTCGGTATGGTCGAGCGGAACCGGCACTTCCGGATAGAGCCGCTCGAGCTCGTCCATCACCCATTGCACACGGGCGGCCTTCGTGGACAAATCGGGGTGAGCAAGTGGGGCAGGGACATCTGCTTTGGACATGGCTGCAAGGTATCTTCGCTTTTCATGAATGCACCGCAATCCGTCCACAGCATGGTGGACGCCGCAGACCTCGCGGAATTCCAGCGCCACCTCGACGGGGCGCAACACGTCGCCATCACGAGCCACCGCTCGCCTGACGCCGATGCCGTGGGCACTTCGCTGGCCTTGGCCCGCTACCTGCGCTCTACTGGAAAAGAGGTCACCTGTCTGTTGCCCGATGCACCTGATGAGGCCCTCGACTGGATGCCTGGCGTAGAGGACATTGTCAAATTCGACGCAGACCCCGGAAAAGCGCAAGAGGCGCTGCACCGGGCCGATGTGCTGTTTGCCCTCGACTACAATGGCATGGGCCGCCTGGGGCCGATGGCCGATGCCGCCCAAGCCGCCACCGGCACCTGGCTCATGGTGGACCACCACATGGGGCCCGAAGACTTCCCTACCGCTCGGGTCCATGACGCGCGCTGTAGCTCCACCGCAGAATTGCTCTATGGCGTCATCGCCGGACTCGGTGGCCGGGACGCGGTCGATGCCGTGGGCGCTTCCCTGTTGTACGCGGGCATGATGACCGACACAGGCAGCTTTCGTTTCCGGTCGGTGTCTTCGGAGACCCACCGGGTGATTGCAGAGATGATGGACCGCGGACTCGACCACACCGCTGTACACGAGGCCATCTTTGGCGAACAGCCGATGGACCGGATGCAACTGCACGCCTTTGCCGTTGTGGAACGCATGGAGGTGCACCCCGAGTTTGAGACGGCCTTCGTTCACCTTACCGCCGAGGACATGGCCCGCTTCAATTACCGGGCGGGGTACACCGAAGGGCTGGTCAACAAGGCCCTCGGGGTGGCCGGAGTCAAAGTGGCCGTTTTTGTCAAGGAATCCACCGACCGCGTCAAAATGAGCTTCCGCTCTGTGGGCAACTACAGCGTTCGTGACCTCGCCGAGCAGCATTTCGATGGCGGAGGGCACCACAATGCCGCCGGTGGCGCTTCACGCGAATCGATTGGGGTGGTCATGGCGCGCCTGCGCGGCCTCTTGCCCGAAATCGCCGCAGGCATCACAGCCGCAGAAAAAGCAGACGAATGACCTCCCAGAGGCCCGCCAGCCGCAGGTGGATCGGGGGGCTGTCCTTGGCCCTCTTGTCTGTGACTTGGCTGGGCTGCAACGAGCAGCGGCTCCCAGACCCCATAGCCAAGTCAGCACCAAGCAAGGCGGACCTCATGGCGTTTCACCGCCAGCGCGCCTTGGCCCTCGACAGCCTCATTTCGGCCACAGCGGCAGATTGGGATGCTGTCGTCACCACCGCTACCGGCATCCGTTACGAGGTCCTCGATACCCCTGCTCGGGGCCCCGTCAGCGAACTGCCCAAAGGCACTGTACTCGAACTCCACCACAACTTTGGCCTGCTCGACGGGCGCACCATCACCAGCTGGCAAGCCGACGGCCCCTTGGCTTTTGAACTGGGCGCCACTGATTTGCCAGCGGGCTTTCACGAAATCATCGGCGCCGCCCAACTCGGCGACAGCCTCCGGGCCCTCATCCCGCCTTCGCGCGCTTGGGGCATGACCGGCTTGCCACCCGACATCCCACAAGAAGCCGTCATCACCGTCGCGATGCGCATCGACGTCTACACCCAACCGCGATGAATGCCCGGCCCTTGTGCGCATGGGCCGCTGCGGCCGTCCTGCTCCTCGGCTGCACTTCCCGCGAGCCCTTGCCCTGGAAGCTGATCGCATTGGGCAACGAGCCGATTTCGGCTGCACTGGACAGCGGATGTGCGGTAGTGGCCACCGTCCAAGAGGAGGGGGGCACCTGGCCAGGCATCCTCTTCCCGGACTCCACGCCTGCATCCCGCCTTGCCCGCCGCAGCCTGCTCAGCCTGCCCGTCATCGCTTGCGGCGACCAGATGCGGCTGCACCCCTCCGCATTGCCCTTGGCCTTGAGGACGGAGCTCGGGTGGGCCCACACGGACAGCATCACTGTATCATGGCAGTGCGCCACCCGTGAGGACATCGCCGCACTCGGCGCTGCGCAAGTAGCCCAAGCACCCCATCCAGGTGCCACAGAGGCCTTGTGGCATGCGGCATTGCAACGCCTGATTCCCGGTGCGGAAACGCCTCCGGAGCAGCGCTACGCCAAAGGCGACCCTGTTGAAATCAGGATCGCCGCTTTTCGGCCCGACGGCCGCGCCATCGGAGATACGGTATTCCTGTCCTTCCGCTTTGGAGAGCCCGACCAGGTCGTCCCGGCGTTGCAACCCTTGCTCGCACGCGCCGGTCCAGGGTTCCGTGGCACGCGCTGGGCGCTATCTGCCGCGGCCTTTGGCAGCCATGCCCATCCGGAGTGGGCACTCGCCCCCCACACGCCCGTACAGTTTGTTGTGGAGGCGGCCCGCCTCAATTGAAATCGCGGTCCAACCAGGCCTCGGCAGCCTGCCGCACCTGCTCACGCACCGCAGCAAACCCGCCATCTCCACCATAGTATGGATCGGGCACCTCGGCGCCGCTCAAATCAAACAACGCCACCTTGCTTTCCTCTTCTTCAGTGCGCGCCAGTTTGAGCACATCCCTCAGGTTGGCCTGGTCCATGACCAGTATGCGGTCGAATTTTTGGAAATCCGCGCGGACAAATTTGCGCGAACGCTGCCCCGATATGTCGATGTCGACTGCCCGCATCGCCGCCACACTCCGTGGATCCGGCCCCTCGCCGACATGGTATCCCGCCGTTCCGGCAGAATCCACTTTGGCCCGGCAGCCCCGCACCATGGCCGCATGCCGAAGCCAGCCCTCGCCTATGGGCGAGCGGCAGATGTTGCCGAGGCAAACGACGAGGTAGCGTTTCACGCGATCAGCTGACGTTCAGCTTCTTGTCCAGATCATCGAGGTACTTCCGGAAGTGCTTGTCCGTTTCGCTCAAGTTGTTGACCGTCCGGCAAGCGTGGAGCACGGTAGCGTGGTCCTTTCCACCGCAGTGGAGGCCGATGTTGGCCAGCGAGCTCTTGGTCATCTTCTTGGCGAAGTACATCGCAATCTGACGTGCCTGCACGATTTCGCGCTTGCGGGTCTTGGACTTGAGCAACTCAATCGGCAGGTCGAAGTAATCGCACACCACCTTTTGGATGTAGTCAATGCTGACTTCCCGGGCGGTGTTCTTGACGAACTTGTCGATCATCTGCTTGGCCAAATCCAAGGTGATGGCCTTGCGGTTCAGGCTGCTCTGGGCGATCAAGCTGATTAGGGCGCCTTCGAGCTCACGGATGTTCGTGTTGATGGAATACGCCAAGTACTCCATCACCTCGCGCGGCAACTCGATGCCGTCGGCGTACATCTTCTTTTCGAGGATGGCCATGCGGGTCTCCAAGCTCGGCACCTGCACATCGGCACTGAGGCCCCACTTGAAGCGGGAGAGGAGGCGCTGCTCCATGCCCTGCATCTCCACCGGCGGCTTGTCGCTGGTCAAGACGATTTGCTTGCCCGTTTGGTGCAGCTGGTTGAAGATGTGGAAGAACACGTCCTGCGTCTTCTCCTTGCCGCTGAAGAACTGCACGTCGTCCACGATGAGGACGTCCATGAGCTGGTAGAAGTGGGAGAAGTCGTTGACGCTGTTGTTGCGCACCGCATCGATGAACTGGTGCGTGAACTTCTCGGAGTTCACGTAGAGCACCGTTTTCTCGGGAAAGCGGTTCTTGATTTCAATTCCGATCGCGTGGGCCAAGTGGGTCTTGCCCAATCCCACAGGGCTGTAAATCAGCAGGGGATTGAATGCCGTTCCACCGGGCTTCTGGGCCACCGCAAATCCGGCACTGCGCGCCAGGCGGTTGCTCTCGCCTTCGATGAAGTTCTCAAAGCTGTATTTCGGATTCAGGTTGGAATCGATGTTGAGCTTCTTCAATCCTGGAATGACAAACGGATTCTTGATGGGCGCCTCCATGGTATCCATCGGCATCTTCACCGAGCGGTTCCGCACCGCAGCATGGTGAGATGTGGGCACCTTCACCGTGTAGGGCGAAGCGCCTGCAGCAGGCTGCTCCATGATGATGGAATACTCCAAACGGGCTTCCTTGCCCAATTCCTTGCCAATGGCTTTGCGGAGCAATTCGATGTAGTGCTCCTCCAACCACTCGTAAAAAAACTGCGAAGGCACCTGTATGGTGAGTACCGCTTCCTCCAACTTCACGGCCTTGATCGGAACGAACCAAGTCTTGAAAGCCTGTGCGCTGACATTGTCTTCTATGAAGGAGAGGCAGTTCGCCCAGACACTTTCGTGGTTCAGGTTCATTCTTGTGAGGTTATAGAGTCATAAATCCACCAGGTTCAACACCCGGCGCTCCCCGAAAAGGAGAAGGCAAATATTCCCGTAAGGTTTGATAAAAAAAAGTCTTTGACCCCTTGACTTTTACGAAAGTCCATTATCGGAATCCTCTCTCATAACCCACCTAAAATTCACAGCGTTGATAACGCGAGTTACACCCACCAAAAAAGGCTCCTCATCTGATTTTCAATCTCAGCAGCACAGCAAAACCCGACTTTCCATCAGGCCCATTTTTTTGCTTCAGGCCAATAAAACTGCATTTAAGGTGGCCAAAAAGCCGTTCAAACGTCCAACAAGGCCACAATCGCTTCGTGAGCCACTCGGCTCCAAGCATATTTTCCCACATCCCAATTCCGCTTTTGACGGCGTGTGAGTGCCGACTGAAATGCCGCCTCCAAGTCGGACCGCGCACAGAGCACATCTGCCCCAAAATGTTCGGGATAGGCGAGTGCCCGCGGTGCCACAATTTCAAGCCCCGCTGCCGCCGCTTCGAGCACGCTGATGCCAAAAAAGTCGTGGTGGGCGGTCACCAAGGCGACATCACTTGAGCGCAGTGCCTCGACATATTCCGCACGGCTCTCCAGATGGCCCCAACTCACAATCCGATCGGCGTGGCGCTGCCGCAGCAACCCAAAAGCTTCTGGCACCTGATCAAACGATTGCCCCATCACCGCCAAGCGAAACGCCAAACCTTCGGCCGCAGCAGCATCCAAGCAAGCCAAAAAAGCCGCCGGCCCCTTGTCGTATTCCCAACGGTGGTTCCAAGCCACCACGGGCGGTCCCTCTCCAAACCGACCGGGACCGTCCACCTTGCCCGCAGTGAAGACATCGTCTTCGATCCCGATGGGGATCACCTTGGACTTGGCCGCGATCACCGCTGCCGAATCCGTCGGTCGTGGAGAAGGAAATGCCGACATGAATGCCGGCAAAGCTTCCAGGAACAGGTTCCGGTGATACACCGAGTTGAACCACACTGCATCGGCCAGCAATGCCCCCGTGACATTCATGAAGGCATAATGCCGATCCCACGCCTCGGCCGGCCTTTCGGGATGGGCTGGAAACGTCAGTTGGTTTTCGTGGAAATAAAGGACCACCGGTTTGGAGCGCTCCGCTGGGGGCAGCGCCGATCTGAATTGCCCCACATCCAACATATCGGTCACGATGTAGGCATCCACGCCCGCTTCAAACAGGCCGGCCTCCTCCATGCGCGCCACCAAGGTCAGTGCCGCAGCATGCATGCGCCATTTCCAGTGCCGACCGGGCAGCGAAAACACCTCCACGGTCAGCCCGCGGCCCATCTTTTTGGCCGCCGCTGGCAATTCCCGCGCCATGCCCTGCGCCCATTGGGCGTGACTTCCGGCAGAGTATGGATTGACCAGAGCGATCCTGCGCATGGCTTCAAGGTACTGGCAGCGGGCCATTTACACGCCTTGGATTGCGACCAATCAGGCGGTCCAATGTCTCCTGCCATCTGCTTCGCGGAGCCATCACGGCAGAGAGGTCGGGCGCGCCTGCATCCAACCACGCCGAGTACCACAAGCTGGCCACCCCTTCGATCGCCGCGCGCCAGCGCTGCTCCACCATGCCGCCGAGGGCGCTGTGGTAACGCTGGCACCACAGCGGCACACGCTGCAGCTGCATGGTGTTGCCTCGCTGCTCGCGCACATGCTGGTCTGCGCCCCAAGCAGCACTGACCTGACGCTCTGCCGCCAGGAGCGGTTCCACATGCGCGTGGCTCTTGGCCAACACTGACCACCCCCAGGCGTCCACATCTTCTATGTAGCCCACCTCGGGGACCGCCAACAGGTATCCACCGCCGTACAACGCGGGCAACCGCGTCTCCCACACCGCATGGATCCCGTCTTGTTGCGTCAACTGGCCGTTGTAGTTCAGGGTCGTATGCAACGGCACGTGCGCATCGGCCGCGTAATGCCCCAGATCGGCTGCTGCCCGGAGTATGGCCATGCGGTCACAGCTGTCAAACGCCGCGACCAACCGGTCATAAGACCAGCGCAGCTGCCACGGCAGGACGCCATAGGCCCACAGCGTGTCCTCACTGCACGCTGCGGCCGCTCGGCCAAACCAAGGCGCCGCACCCAAGGTGTCCAAACACGCCAAGGCTGGCGCGTCGCGGTCCAAGTAATGCCGGGGCGCCTCACGCTCCACGGCGTGTTTGCGCTTGTCAGCATCCGTGGCATGGGCCGCCAGCCATTCCACCTCTGCCATCATCCAACCGCGCAGCGGTGCGGGCAGGGCCTCGGTCGCAGACCTGTTGATGTGCCGGTGCACAGGGAAACCCCAGGCGCTGCACAGCAACGCCCAACCCACCATGAAAAAACAAAAAAGCAGGGGAGAAGTCCGCCTCAACGCACCACGTCGGTCACCACACCTTCCTTGATCCGCCGGGCATCCACCAAGGCGCCCTCGTGCAAGACAGGCACCACGTTCACCGTGTTTGGCGTGAGGCAATATTTGATGTCCTCACCCAAGTTGAGCTTGCGCAAGCGCCGGCGGTGCGATGACGCCTTCAGAAAGGGGAAAATATTGCCGCGCACACCCAGAAAAAGATGCTTGGCCGCAATCGTACTGTCTTCCTCACTGCGGTAACGCGCGATGTCAATCAGGTTGTCGGCAATGGCGCCAGCACAGATGGTGTCTTCCAAATTGAACTTGTCCTTCCATCCGGAACACAACAGCAGCACGTTTCCGGGTTGCTGCATCAGCCAAGTGCAAATGGCATCGAGGTTGTTGATGCTGCCGATGGCCACCTGTGGCATCACCTTCGCCGCTTCAATCGCCTTGGTCCCGTTGGTCGTGGTCAGGGCCACGGTCTTGCCCCGCAAGGCCCCTTCCATGTATGCCCGGGGGGAGTTGCCAAAGTCAAACCCTTCTACGATTTGACCATTGCGCTCGGCAGCCGCCACATAGCCTTCGGATTGCAGTGCACGCGCTTCTTCTACAGTGGGCACCGGAATGATACGGTCCACGCCGTTGGCCAATCCGGTGCAGATCGCCGAGGTCGCACGCAGGACATCGATGACCACACAAGTATGGAAGTCGTCCTTGTACAGGTCGAATTGGCGGGGAGAGAAACACACCTCTACACGCCTTTCGCTCCTTTCCGCCTTGGCTGATTCAGGCATTGATTTGACCTCTTCCATGTCTCAAAGGAAAGGAATCCCGGTGACGGTCGCCTTGATCGCCTTTCCGCGGATGGCGATGTGCACCTCTGACCCCTTTTCGGCCCAGTCCACTTGCACGTAGCCCAGGCCAATCGCCTGCCCGAGAGAAGGGGACTGCGTCCCGCTCGTCACAACACCAATGTCATTGCCCTCGGAGTCTTGGATCACATAGTCCTTGCGCGGAATGCCCCGCTCAGCCATGGTGAACCCCACCAATTTGCGCGCAGCACCTGCTGACCGCACGGCCTGCAGCGCCTCCTTGCCCCGAAAGTCAGTCTTCCAACCCACGGTCCATGAAAGGCCCGCCTCCACGGGGTTGCACCCGGGACCGATGTCATTGCCGTGCAGACAAAAGCCCTTTTCAAGGCGCAGCGTGTCGCGCGCACCCAATCCACATGGCACCAAACCGCTCGGTGCTCCGGCCGTCATCATGGCCGCCCACAACGCCGCGGCATTTTCTGCGGGCACGTACCACTCAAAACCGCGTTCACCGGTGTACCCTGTTGCCCCCACGGTCACTTCCACACCGTTGAAGACCACATTTCTGTGGTGGTAATACTTCAAATCCTTCAAATCAAACCCCATGGCCTGGGCCACGGCATCAGAGGCCGGACCTTGCAGCGCCAGCAATGCGGTGCGCGCGCTGGCGTCTTCGAATGTCACATCCTCCGGGAACTCCGCCCGGATCAACGACACCACTTCATCCTTGTTGGCCGCATTGACCACCAGCAGATACCGGTCCTCAAAACCGTAGACCAGCAAATCCTCTACAATTCCACCCCCCTCGTTGAGCAGGCACGTATACAGCGCTCGGCCCGGTGCGGCCTTGGCCACATCGCCGGCGAGCAAGCGCTGCAAAAAACCTGCTGCACCTGCGCCCGAAAACCACAATTCTCCCATGTGGCTCACATCAAACAGCCCCGCAGCCTTGCGGACGGCCTCATGCTCTGAACGCAAGCCCGCATATTGCACAGGCATCTCATATCCGGCAAACGGCACCATGCGCGCACCTGCCGCAATGTGCACGGCGTGCAATGGGGTGGCCGACAGCGCCAACGTTGCTTCTTCCATGCGCCAAAAATAACAGGGTCCACGGGGCCACCGTGGGAAACCCCATGGGATTTATGACCGCCTTTGTGCATGCATGGCGATCTTTCGCCCGTGAACAGAAATGTCATCATCGCCGACCGCGCCGTTACCGCCATGGAACGGATCATCCGGCAATTGCAGGGCGCTTCACTCATCGGCGCCGAAAAGGCCAAGGATGAAATGCTCTCGCGCATCCGATCCCTCGCCAGAAACGCCGTCCCCAGCGACGCGCGCAAGGCCCGATTCGACGCCATTCCAGGCGACATCCGCAGCCTGCTCGCCCACAACCACCGCATCTACTACCTCATAGAGGAAGAGCGCGTGGTCGTCCTCGACGTCATCTTAGATGCGGAGATCCACTCGGTGGAACAGGCTTAACCCACTCCGCTGCAGCAGGCCCCACATGCAGCAGGGCGTCGAGAATCCCCAACCGCTCAAAGGGAATGTCCCTGTGCCTGTCCTCCCAGACGTGAGGCCAACGCACCAATCCATGCGCCGCCCCATCCTGCCATTGCAACATCCTCACGCCGTGGTCGACTACATGGAATTCTTCGGCTTGAACATCCCCGGGCACTGATATGCCCATCCACTCCGCTGCCCAAGCCACCGTGGCCCTGTTCCATCCGCCCAGCGTCTCTGGACCGCGCAAAAAAAGCGCCTCCAGTCCATCCGCCATTTCCTCAAAATACGGGGCACGGCCATAGGCCGTCCTCACCGCCTGCCACGCCTTGCGGTCCGTATCGCCCATCACCCTCCGGGTTTCATCCTGTGGCCTCGGTCGGCCGCCGCGGCGTTCAACCGGAACTGTCAACTGCATCAGTCCATCGGACTGCATCACGCAATAACGGTTGCGAAAAGAGCGCTTCTGATAGTGTTCCAACCCGTCCAGGCGCGCGGCTTTGCCGCAGATTGCGCCCCACCAGGGCAGGGGCGGGAAGGGGCAAAGGGGCAACAGGTCTGCTTCACCGGTCACTTCACCGACTTGAACATCCGGTCCCAGCGAATGCCTGACTCGCCGTGCTGCGCCGTGTTCATCTTGCTAAACCAAGTAAAGGAAGCCCGGCCCACCACGTGATCAGCAGGTACAAAACCCCAATACCGGCTGTCGGCTGAACTGTGGCGGTTGTCGCCCATCAACCAGTAATAGCCCTGCTCAAACGTGTAAGACGTCGCAGGAGCGCCATCAATGAAGACCTCCTCACCGCGTTCCTCCAAGGTGTGGCCCTCATAAGCGGTGATGACCCGGCGATACAACGCCACATTGCGCGGCGTCAACGGCACCGTCTCGCCCGCTGCAGGCAAGTGAATGGGGCCATAATTGTCGAGTTCCCACGTGGCAAAGTCAAACGTGTTGGTGTTGGGGTACATGTCCAGCGTCCCCCTGCGGGTAGAAACGTCAAAAGGCTGAACATCTGCAACCATGTCGCGCTCCACCAACAGCTCCGCCTCGTCTTCGCGCAAGGCCATGAAGTAAGTACCGCCGGGGCCCTTGCCCTGAATGTCGATGTCGGTCAAACCGAGCCGCTCACGGATGACGCGCATGTCCGCTTCTCGCTTGAGCCGAACCAGGTAATTGTACTGCAACCCGGGGGGCGACTCCACCACCTCGCCGTCGATCACCAATTGCCGGTCCACAATGGCCAAGTCCTCGCCGGGAAGGCCCACGCAACGCTTCACATAGTGCTCCTTCTTGTCTACTGGCCGGGCCTTGATGCCGTGGGTGCGCGACCAGTCCTTTCGGGCCAAGGCGTTGAACGTGCCGCGGTCGGCTTCGTAAGCCACAGGGTCACCACCGGCAAAACCAATCGCCCGCTGGCGCACCAACGCATGGTAATCGTGACCTGCGAGATAGGCATCCACCACAATGGAGTCGCCATTTGGGAAATTGAACACCACGGCATCGTAGCGCTCCACGTCGCCAAAACCAGGCAGCCTGCTGTAGGGCAAATCCACCCATTCGAGGTAGCTGTTTCTCAGCGCCGTTCCCGGGATGGCGTTGTGCACGAAAGGCAAGGACAACGGGGTTTCCGGCAACTTCGGACCGTAGCTCATCTTGCTCACCACGAGGTAATCCCCCACGAGCATGCTGTCCTCCATGGAGGCCGTTGGAATCGTGAAAGCCTCGAAGACATAGCCCCGGATCAAGGAAGCCACCACGGTGGCCCAAAGGATGGCCTCGCCCCATTCGCGCATCAAGCCCTTTTTGACGTTGGTCCAATCGCGCGGCCCTTCGAATTTGTCCGCGCCCTGAAAAGCCAACATGGGCAGCGCAACCCAAGGGAGGGCACCAAAAAACCACTGCTGGGCGGTGGACCTTTTGCCAAAGACAATGCCGATCTCCACGTGAAGGATGGCCCCCATCAACAAATTGGGACCGGGGAAAAGCAGCGGAATCAGCCAGTGCTTGGGCCGCTTCAGCATGCCCAGCAAGGTCCAGTAATTGAGGCCAGGCACATAGCCATGCCAGGCCGGTAGCCCCGCGCGGCTGAACAGCCGTGGCAAAACGATGATGTGAACCAAAGGCAGGGACAACAACAGAATCAGGGGAAGGCTCATGGAGGCAGAAACGAACGCGTGGTTCAATGATTGTGCAATATCAACCCCAAACATCTTTCATACCGAATATCCGGTCGCAAGGTCGGGGGGACTGGGCGAGCCATTCGGCGGCCCTGACGGCACCTACGGCAAAGCCTTTTCTATTCAATGCGTTGTGGGTCAGGACGATGCTGTCAATTTCGCTGCGCCACTCCACAGTGTGGGTACCGGGAACGCCTGCCAGCCTTTGGGCTGTAATCGGCACATCCGTAATCCCTTGTGCCGCCAGATCCAGGCCCAAGGCCTTCGCCGTGCCGCTCGGCGCGTCCTGCTTGCCGGTGTGGTGCACCTCGTGAATGGACGCCGCAAAACCACTGCGGTCTTCCATGACCTGGGCCACCGAGCGCAGCGCCTTGCGAAACAGGTGCACCCCGACCGAGAAATTCGGCGCCCACAACAGGGCATGCCCACCCTCAGCCACTCGGGCTTCGGCTGCCGCATGCTGGGCCTCCCATCCGGTGGTGCCGCTGACCACAGGGATGCCCCGTTGCCAACACCCCTCGATGACCGACAGGGCACTCTCCGGCAAGGTGAATTCAATGGCCACATCTGCCGCGGGCCACTTGGCCTCGGCCACTTCGCGGCGCCCCATCAAGGCCACCACCTCATGGCCGGCCTCCTCACCTGCCACCGCCACCGCCGCGCCCATACGCCCCGTTCCGATCACCAATACCCGCATGGCCTTTGTCGCTCCTTCGCTCATCGCGGTGGGGTGATTTCGGCCCCGAAGGTCCGGGTGAACTTCAAGCCCAGGCAAGGGCCCGTGCCGGGCAGGTAGCCCAGGTCTTCTGATACATCAAAGCCGAGGAGGTGGGCGTCGACATGGGCATCCACCACTTGGGCGCCCCACAGCAAGGCGAAGACCAATATTGACTGCTCCAGGTTGGAACGGTGGAAATCCCGCCGGTCCAGCACACCCTGAGCGTCGAACTCAGTCTCATACACCGTCTCGGGGTCGTCATCGGTCATGGCCAAATACCCATCGCGGTAGTCCTTGTAAATCGCGCCTTCAGATTGAATGAAATACCCGCTGGCCCCCAAAGCGCCATACACCAATGGCACCTTCCACCACTTTCCATTGTCCAATTGGCCCCAGCCCGGGACCAGGGCGCTGTGCCGGGTTGTGCGGCTGATCCGCAACCCGCGCTCGGTTTCGCTTTCGGACAACTGACCGCTTGCAGACAAAGCCAGCAGCAGGGCAGGGCCCATCAGCACAAGCCGCGGAGACAGCGCCTTCAACGGGCGCCCAATTCGTCGAGCAACTGCTGCAAATCCTCGGCGTCCTCGAAATAAATCTCGATCCTGCCCGCACCACCATCGCGGGTTTTCAAATCCAAACTTCGCCCCCCAAAACGGCTGCGCAAGTGGGCCCGCATGGTCTGCAACTGCAGGCTGAGCGCCGCTGCACGCGCCACCTTGCGCGAAGGTTTGCGGCCGAGCATCTCGCTGGCTTCCTTTTCGGTCTGGCGCACGTTGAGTCCCTTGTCGAGAATGCGCCGAAACAAGAGTTTCTGGTTCTTCAATTCCTGCAGTCCCGCCAGGACGCGGGCATGGCCAAAACTCAAATGACCCGCTGCCACAGATTGCTGCACCTCGGCGGACAGCCCGAGCAGCCGGATGTAATTGGCCACCGTCGAGCGTTGCTTGCCGACCCGGGCCGCCAACTCCTCTTGGGTCAGCGCGCACTCTTCCATGAGCCTGCGAAAACTGATGGCCACTTCGATGGCGTCCAGGTCTTCCCTTTGGATGTTTTCTACCAAGGCCATTTCCAGCATCTCCTGGTCATTGGCCTCCCGCACATAGGCCGGGACGTGGTCCAGCCCTGCGATCTGAGAAGCGCGGAAACGGCGCTCACCAGAAATCAGCTGGTACTTCGCTGCACTCTTTCTCCGCACCGTCAAAGGCTGTATGATGCCCAAGGTTTTGATGCTGTCGGCCAGTTCGTCCAAAGCAAAGGGCTCGAACGTGCGGCGCGGCTGGTCTGGATTGGCCTCAATGGCCGAAATCGGCAGCAGCGCTACCCGGCCTGCCATGTCCACAGCGGGCGGTGCACCTTCCGGCTTACGCGCGGATTCAGGCGCTGCAGCTGCGGCCTCCCTTCCGGACTGCTGTGCCTCAAGCAAGGCCCCGAGGCCCCTGCCCAAGGCCGGTTTTTTTGACTTCTTTGCCATCCCGGGACCTTCCTCAGTTCAGGCCGACTTGAGCGTCACCCTGGTCGGCAGGGCTCATGCCTGCATCCGCGTCCATGAACTTCTCTGCGTTCGGGAGTTTGGTGAGGTCATTCTTCTGCAAGATCTCCCGCGCCAGGTTCAAATAGTTGATGGCCCCTTTGCACGTCGCGTCGTGCATCACGATGGTCTCACCGTGGCTCGGTGCCTCGCCCAAGCGGGTGTTTCTGTGGATCAAGGTGTCAAACACCATCTCACGGAAATGCATCCGCACTTCCTCCACCACCTGATTGGAAAGCCTGAGCCGCGTATCGTACATGGTCAGCAGGATGCCTTCGATGCCCAGCTCCGGATTGAGCCCGCCTTGCACAATTTTGATTGTATTCAGCAGCTTGCCCAATCCTTCGAGCGCAAAGTACTCGCACTGCACAGGGATGACCACGCTGTCCGCTGCGGTCAGGGCATTCAACGTAATCAGACCCAGAGAAGGAGAGCAATCGATGAGGATGAAATCAAAGTCATCGCGCAACGGCTCCAAGGCCTGCCGCATGCGTTGCTCGCGCTCGGCTTCGCCAATCAGCTCAATCTCTGCGCCGACCAGGTCGATGTGAGACGGGAGCAACCACAAGTTGGGGTTTCCGGTCTCCACAATCGCCGCCTTGGCTTCGGCTCCATTGACCATGCACTGATAGGTGCCGGTTTCCACCGATTTGGGGTCCACACCCACGCCTGAACTGGAGTTGGCCTGTGGATCGGCATCCACAAGCAGCGTCCGGTATTCGAGCGCGCCGAGGCTGGCACCGAGGTTGATGGCGGTCGTGGTTTTGCCCACACCTCCTTTCTGATTCGCTATGGCGATGATTTTTCCCATTTCAATAAACTGTTTCCAGCACTTCGCCGATCGCCGGCAAGTGCAATGTTCCTCCTGCCTCAGTAACGGTCCGCACAGCGGATTCCTTGTCTATGGCAATGGGAGGAAATGTATCGTAATGCATGCCCACGACGTGTCGGCAACGCAACATGTCCATGGCGGCCGGCACATCGCTGTACCCCATGGTAAAAGTGCCCCCGATGGGAAGCACCGCCACATCGGGCGGCCAATGTCTTCCGATGAGTTCCATCTCCATGGAGAGGTCGGTGTCTCCCGCATGGTACACCCTGTTGCCCTCCGCCTCCATCACGAATCCGCAAGCCACTCCGCCTGGCGATCCGTCGGGGAGGGTAGAGGAGTGAACCGCGCCCACCACGCGCACCTGGACCGCAGAAGCCCCGCACGTCAGGCTGAGCTGCGCGCCGGGATTGACTGGACGGATCCGGTCGATGCCCTTGGCTCCAAACCATGTCGCCACCTCGTAGGGCGCAATCAGCTCCGCGCCGGACTGGCGCAACACCTGCTCCGCATCCGCCACATGGTCTTCATGGCCATGGGTCAACAACACGTGGGTAGGGGAAAGGGCCTCAACATCCACGGATTCGGCCAGTGGATTGGGCGTAATAAATGGATCCAACAAAATCCTCACCTCGCCTGAAATGGCCAAAAAGCTGCTATGTCCGAGGTAGGTAAGGTCCATGCCGATGAACCTCAAATATAGCCGGGGACAGCCCCCGGAAAGCCCGCGATTTATCCACACGGAACCCCGCCGAAATGGGCGCGGCGGTTATGACAAATCGTCGAAGCTCACGTCACCCCCGTCCGTGCTGACTTCACTGTTGCTTGGCCCGTGGTGCTCACCGGATTGAAAGCCATCGGTTCCCTGCAGTTCCCCGATTTTCTCCAAGGAATCACGCAGGCCATCGCTGAATTTCTCGAAGTCCTCCTTGTACAAAAACAACTTGTGCTTGCTGTAGCTCACTTCGCCAGAGGCGTTGGTTTGGCGCTTGCTTTCGGTAATGGTCAGGTACAGGTCCTTGGCCCGGGTGGCGCGGATATCAAAGAAGTACGTGCGCTTCCCTGCCTTGACTGCAATGGTGTGCACGTCCTCCTCACGCCGGTCATTCCGGTTCCAGTTTGATGGGTTGTGATCGCCTTCCATAACTCCGATTTGTTGGGAAAAGGTAAGCAGAAACGATATTGGGCTTACCTGAGCAACTGAATTCTACCGGAATAGGTAAATGGAATGCGCAATTGGTCCTCGAGATACACCTCGTACAAATAGACCCCATCCGGTGCATAATGCGCCCCTCCCCGGACGTTTCCTTGCCATCCTACCGAAGGGTCGTCGGTCTCAAAAACCACATCTCCCCAGCGGTTGTAAACCTGGCACATGTAGGCAGCCAGACCTGTGGAAGTGGGGATCCACACATCGTTGATGCCATCGTTGTCAGGGGTGAAACTGTTGGGCGCATAAAACAAGGTGCCATTGACCCCAACCTCTCCCTGGGCTGTCGAAGTACAACCGTACTCATTGATCACCGTCTGGGTCACATTGAACACACCGGCCCCCTGAAAGATGTACGTGCCATTGGGCTCATTGGATGAGCCGCCATCTCCAAAATTGTAATAATGCTGAGTCGCCCCTGAGCTCAAGTCCTCTACCTGAACCACCGGCTCCAAAATGTCCACCAAGGAAGGCGTGATGGAAAACCCTGCTGTGGGGGTCGGCAGCACTTCGATGAAGGCCGTCTGCGTGGTCGCCAAGTCTTGGACGCAAAAGCCTGCTGTCGACATTTCCAAGGTCACCGTGTACTCACCGGGCACAGTATAGACATGACTGGGCTCCACCGCATTGGATGTGCCGCCATCCCCGAAGTACCAGGTATAGCTGGCTACGGTCTCGGTCTGGGAATAGTTCGCAAAGCTGATGGGCAGGGGGGGGCAACCACTCAATGGCCCGCCGTCAAAAGCCACCGAAGGATCGAACAACACCTCCACCTCGCTTTCAAAATCCCGCTCGCACCCTTCGGCCGTGACCACCACCTCTACGGTATAGACACCGGGCTCAGGGTAAGACAAGCCCTGCAGAAAAGCCCCGGCATCTTGGATGGCCGTTCCCGGACTGTAGTTCCATTGGTAGGTGGCACCCGGATCGTTGACCCCAATGGCCTCAAAATTGAAACTGTGCTCTTGGAAGCACTCCGGGTCGGGGGTTTCAAAAAACGGTTCCAATAACCAGGCCACCTCAAAGACCGCTGAAGTGGTGTCCGGGCACTGGAAGTCGGCCAAGGCGATCAAATCAACAACATACGTACCCGGTCCGTCATACGTCCAGGTCGGAAAGGCATCAAAGCTCACATCGTCATTGCCCGGCTCTCCGAATTCCCAGATGTAGGAAGCGCCGCCCACACTGTTGTTTTGGAAGCTCAGGGAGAATCCCGTACAGAAGTCCTCCTGCGCGCCGATGGCGGCCGTTGGTGGGGGTGGAGGCGTCCAATCCAAGACCCCACTGCCCGAACACCCATTGAGCACCACCGTCAGTTCCGCTTCGACATCTTCGATTTCCGGAAACCCAATGCCATCTGGCGCGGCAAGGTTGCTGGCCCCACTGGAAGCGAGGTTGCCAAAATCCCAATTGAAGTCGCCTCCGGCGTAGGTCTCCGAGGTGCCAAAATCAAACACCGGCACCCCTGTAGAACAGTCGAAACCGGTGACTTCGAGCACGGGCTCTACCGGACTGAACACCTCATACACGGTCGAACTCGTGTCGGCGCATGGCCAGCCTGGATTGGCAATGAGCGTCACCGTGTAGGTGCCCGGCTCTGGGAAGGTGTACGATGGAAACGGCAGATTGGAGGTGTCCGAGGCGATCCCGGGCACCCCGAAATCCCAATGGAAAAAGGTGGCATTTACCGAAAACTGCTCGAAGTCCATGCTCTCGCCAATACACAACTGACCACCGGTCTGTATGGCGACGTTGGAACTGATGTTGGGGTCACAGACCGTCACATTGAACTGAAAATCGCGGTTGGAAGTGCTCAGCAATTGACCGTCTCGCCATTCTTCCACGCAAATGCCAATCACGTATTGCCCCGCTGTGGTGGGCATGCCCGTGATGAAACCCGTCACCGGGTCAATGTCCATGGCGGGGTCCGAATCCAATGGGTAACCCGCCGAATATCCCGGGGCCCAATTCACATCGGTGTAGGGCGGGCCATTGGGTGGATTGGGGGCGGGCTCATTGGGGGTTCCGCCAAACATGGGTGAACAGAATGTGTAGGCCAAACTGTCGCCATCGGCATCCGTAGCGCTGTGGTCAAAAAAGAAGTCGAATCCAGCACAGAGGGCCACCGGCGGAAGGCTGTTCCACAATGGGCTGCTGTTGTCCTCCGTAGTGACACCCGTGCCGGGAATCTGGGTGGTGAAGGTGGCACCCGCATCATCCGGGTTGTTCAAATTGATGATGGAGGGGTTGCGGCAGCAGCGCTGATAGCTCAGCGTAAACCCGCCATTGGATTCCCCGATGTCCACCACCTGCTCGTACACCGCACTTTCCACGCACACAGAGGGTGGAGGCGTACCACAGGGGTTCTCCAGCGTCACAGGGATCTCGTTTACATTTTGGAACGACAGCGGGATGTTGACCGTATTGACCAATTGGCCTTGGGCATTGAAAATGCCTACCGAAGCCGCGTTGTCAAACCCCGTACCGTTTTGGTTGGTCGGACCGCAATCGCGGTACACCACCAATCGGATGCGGTAATTGCCCCCGCCCAAATCTTCATAGCTGATCTCTCCGCCTACGATGTGGGTCGCGTGACCCACGAGCGCAGCAAAGGAGAGCACAAATGCTAGAAAAATGGACTTGACCTTCATTTGAGCCGCTGGACCGGGTTTTGAATTTAACCCTTCAGACCCCGGAAGGTTGCATTTCCACCAATATTACTTGCGCGCGTCGGTTCATGCGAGCGATGACCGACCTTTGCACCCTTCCACCAAGCGTGGGAACACTTTTCAATGATTGATACGCACTCCGCCGACGAACCGTTGGCACCACAGGATGCGTCCCGGCCCGAACAGGGCCACTCAGAAGCCGAGGCGCAGGAAGCGCCGACCCGGGACGCGAAAGAAGAAACCACAGAGGAAGAGGCGCCTCCGGAGGAACCCAAAAAAAGGCCATTCAATGAGCTTCCGCTCTGCGATGCCGTTCAACAGGGCTTGGATTCCATGGGCTTTGAAATGGCCACACCCATTCAAGCACTGGCCATTCCTCCCATCGTTGAAGGACGCGACCTGATTGGCATCGCACAGACAGGCACCGGAAAGACAGCGGCTTTCCTGTTGCCGACCATGCACAACATCTACGAATCCGGTGGGGGTGATCACATCAAATGCCTGATCATCACACCCACCCGCGAACTCGCCCTGCAAATCGACCAGGCCTGTGAGGGCTTTGGCTATTTCTCTGGAACATCCAGTGTGGCCATCTATGGCGGTGGCAGTGGCAGCGATTTCGACCGAGAAAAGAAGGCCTTGACTACAGGCGTAGACATCGCCATCGTGACGCCGGGCAGGATGCTCAGTCACATGAATTTGGGCTATGTAGACTTCACCAAGATCGATGTGCTGATCCTGGACGAGGCGGACCGCATGCTCGACATGGGCTTCCTCGGCGACATCAACCGCATTGCCGAGCACTGCAATCCCGAGCGCCAGACCTTGCTCTTCAGCGCCACCATGCCCGACCGCATCGGCAAGCTGGCACAGACCATGCTCAAGGACCCGGTGACCGTGCAGATTGCCCTGTCCCGTCCAGCCGAAAAAGTCATACAGGCTGCCTATCCCGTACACGACGACCAAAAGCCGAAGTTGCTGGTTCACCTGTTGAAGGACCGCGGGCTGAAGTCGGTCATCGTCTTCTCGAGCCGCAAACGGTCGATTTCCATCATTGCACGTTCCCTGTCCAAGGCCGGACTCAATGTGGGCTCCATCAGTTCCGACCTCGAGCAAAAAGACCGGGAGGACGTCATGCGCCGGTTCCGCAGCCGCAAAATCCACGTGCTCGTGGCCACCGACGTGGTGAGCCGGGGCATCGACATCGACAACATTGAGATGGTCATCAACTACGATGTCCCGCCCAATGAAGAAGACTACGTGCACCGCATCGGGCGGACGGCCCGCGCTGAGCGTTCCGGCATGGGCGTGACACTCATCACGCCAGGCGAAATGCGCAACTTCTCCAAGATCGAGAAGCTCATCGGCATGGAAGTGCGCAAGGAGCCGCTCCCCGAGTCATTGGGCGAAGGCCCCGTTTATGACCCCAACGCCCCTTCCGACCGCGGTGGTCGGGGTGGACGCGGTGGTGGCGGCGGACGCGGACGTGGCGGTGACCGTCGCGGCGGTGGCGGCGGAGGAAACCGTGACCGGGGCCGGGGAGGCCGACGTCATGGCGGAGGCGGCCGTCCGGAAGGGCAGCGCCAAGAAGGCGGTCAAGGAGGCGGAAAGCGCCGCCGCAACAGAAACGACAAGCGCGGCGGCCAAGGCGGCGGCGGACAGTCATCCGGAGGCTCTTCGGGCAACCCCTCTTGAATCCAGGGCTGGTGGAACATCAGACCTTCGACGACGAAGAGCTCGCGGGCAAGCTGACTCCTGAGGAATTTCGTGTGCTGCGGCGCAATGGAACGGAACGCCCATTTTCAAGCCCGTTAAATGATGAGCAGCGGGGTGGAACCTACCATTGCAGGGTGTGCCAAACAGCGCTGTATTCAGGGGAGGCCAAATTTGACGCGGGATGCGGATGGCCCAGCTTTGACCGTGAAGCCGACACTGACAAGGTCAAACGGCTATCGGACAACAGCCACGGCATGGTCCGGGTGGAGATCCGCTGTGCCACTTGTGATTCACACCTCGGCCACGTCTTTCCAGACGGTCCCACCGAAACCGGAACCCGCCACTGCGTCAATGGTGTATGCCTGGCCTTTGTGCCGGACCAAGACCCCTGATTCATCGGGGGCGTTGACGCCCTGGACCTCGGCCCATCTTGCCGAGTGCCCTGCGGTCCTCCTGTGACATTCGTTCTTGAAACCGCTCGCGCATCCTTTGATCAAAATCCCGCTGTGCACGCACGCAGCGAACGGCGAATTGCGGATCAAAAGTATCGGCCAGCTTGCGCAGGAAATCCGCGCGCAGCTTGGCATTCTCCACCTCTGCACTTTCCAAAGCGCCAAGCAATTCGTTGAATTCCGCTTGGCTTCCTTCGTCAAATGTGGCCAATGCCATTTTGGCTGCCTTCTCTCTTTGTTTTGCCGCACTCCGCAGTGCTTTGTGCGCATTGAAAATGGGCCAAAACACCTGGGCCGTTTCGGCATCGAGTTCCAGCTCTTCGGTCAGGAAGCCAACAGCCATGACATCCATCCGTTCGCGCAAAGCCTCTCGATCAGCACCCCCTGTGGATCGATCGGGTTGAGCGTGAAGCAGCGGCGCGGAAACCAGTCCTAATGTCAACAGCGCAAACGCGAGGGGTTGGGTCATTCTCATCGGTTGATTCATCTTCATTGGAATTAATACAAATTGGGCCAAGACTCCTCATCGGGTCCCAAGGAGCCGTCCTCCTCCATCAGGTCCATCATGCCTCCGAGTTCTTCGTCAGACAAAGCCTCGAGCTGACAGGCAAACGTCACGCAAGGTTCCGGTTGCGTCACCTCACTCAGCAACACGCCGACACCGAGAATCAGCGCAATGGCTGCCGCTATTCTGCCTCCTGAAAACAAACGGACCAAGCGTCCTTTGCCCGGAGCGGACATCACGTTGGCTATTGCACGTTCAACCGCAGCATCCGACACGCGGAAACCGTCGTCTCTTTGACTTGGCTGGGGTGTTGTTCCTGTGGACATCAAGGGTAAAACGAAAAGGTGCTGTGAAGGTTTAATGGCTCAGTGTCTCCTCTTGCTCCAAGAGGGCCTCAATCTTTTTGCGGGCATGGTGAAAGGAGGCCTTCAGCGCTCCTTCTGAAGTGCCCGTCTCGAGCGAGAGGTCAGCGTAGGTTCGGTCATCGAAATACCGCGCTTGAAACACCCAACGCTGCTTTGGTGGCAAGGTCGACACCGCCGCGTGAAGCCGGGCCAAGATGGCGTCCCCATCAAAATGAGGAGAGGACAACACTTGTGCCGTCCTTTCTTCAAGCACCACATCCAGCGGTGCCATGCGGCGCAGCTTGCGCTTGCGTGCAGCGTCCACCGTAGCATTGCGGGTGATGCGCAACAACCATGCGCGGCGCTGGTATTCATTGCCTTCGAATCCATCCCAAGCCTGCCAGGCCTTGACAAAGACAGATTGGGCCACGTCTTCCGCATCTTCGACCACCCCCAGCATCCTTCTGCTCTGGGACAAGACCATGCGGTAATGCTCACGCATCCATGAAGCAAAGTCGGGAGGGACAGTGGGGTCAGCTTGATTGTGCACGTTCCCCAAAGGAACGGCCGAGCAACGGTCGGGTTTAACCAAAGGCGTTTCGAATCACAGACAATCCTTCATCCAAGATGCCTGGCGCAGCAGCAAAGGTTTCCCTGCCCGACAGCAAGGCCTGTGGCTCTGATTCCCCGCCGAAGTCACAGGTAATTCCGCCTGACTCCTGCACCAACAGCAACCCCGCCGCAATGTCCCATGGCTGCAAACTGTATTCGAAAAAAATGTCGAACCGCCCGCAGGCCACGTACGCCAAATCAATGGCAGCCGAGCCCATGCGGCGCAAACCTCGGGTGCCCTTGGCAAATGCCGTCAGGGCCGCGAGGTAGTCCTCCATGCGGGTAAAGTCCCAATGCGGAACACCCGTAGCGACCAGGGCATCAGAGAGCTGCACGCGGCCCGAACACTGCACGGGTTGACCATTCAGCCGGGTACCGCCCCCCTTAAACGCCGTAAAACATTCGTCCCGAGTGGGGTCATACACCACACCAATCACCGGGTCATCCCCATCGACCAGGGCCACCGAAACGCAGAAAACAGGCAACCCGTGGATCAGGTTGGTCGTGCCATCCAAGGGGTCCACCACCCAGCGAAAACGCACGTGGCCATCGCCGGACCCGGTGCCCTCTTCTGCGAGGAATCCCGCTTCGGGCAGCACGGCAGACAGGCCCTTGACCAACCGGGCTTCGGCCTCCTTGTCTACATGACTGACCAGCGAATTCAGGCTTTTGGTTTCGACCTGGTCCTGTGCCACTTTTTGTTCGAGAAGAAAGGCCCCAACCGGACGAATCACGCCTTCGGCAGCCTCTGTAAGCGCGGTCAGGGACAGGTCTTTCAATGTCATCTACAGTCCAAATCAATGGTCGAAATCAGCGCCCCAACCACCGCTTGATGGTCTGTTTGTGGAGCAACGCCAGCAAGACCAAACCCGACACACAGGTCAATGTGGCGATCAGCTCGGCTTGGGTCATGGTCATGCCCAGGAATTCCATGGGGGCATTGACGCGGATCTTCTCAATCCAGAAGCGCTCAACGCCGTTGAACATCAAGTAGACGGCAAACAGCGTCCCCTTGACCTTCCATCGCTTGCGCATGGACCAGAGAAAGGCAAAGATGGCCGCGGCCATGAGGGTCTCATAAAAAGAGGTAGGGTAGACCCCCGGGTCCAGATAGGTGCCGAAGCCTTCAAAAATGGGCCAGGGATCGGCCTCTGTGATCAGCTTGCCGGTATACCCTGAAGGCCGCGGTCCAAAAACCGCATTGACGTTGTTGGGGAAATTGTAGCTCCACACCCAGTCGGGGGCCCAAGCCAGCCAATCGGGCTTGGGGTGGGGGTTGGGGATGCCCCAATCGCCGTCACCGCTCACCTGGCAACCGATGCGGCCGATACCGTAGGCCAGCATCAATGCAGGCGCTGTGGCATCGGCGAGGTGAAGAAACGGAATGCCATGTCTGCGCCCGTACAAGGCCACCGCTATGCCCCCGACAATGAGGCCGCCATAGATGGTCAGACCACCGAGAAAGCCTTGCAGCGAGGGCGCCGTAAAAAAGGCCACCAGCTCTTCCGGGTATTCGAGCAAGTGAAAGAATTTGGCCCCCAATACACCGCCCACAGCGGCCATCAAAGTGATGTTGCCCGTCCTTTCCCAGGGGTGGACAAGTACCGTTTCTTCCTTTGGGGTTTCCCGCCTTTGGGCCATGTCCTCCCGGTAGCGCATGAAGCCCATGGCTGCCGCTCCAAGAAGGCCAAGCAGCGGATAACCCGCACCACTAAACAGGTGTTGTTGTGGTGGTCCACCGCCTTGAAAGAGCGTGCCGGCATTCCACAGCAGCCACAAGACCTTCCATCCGAGTAGCCAACCCAAGAGACCGCTGGACGCCCAGGCCAAGGGACCAGCAGCCTTGCCGGCGACCACCTTTTTTTCGGATGCCGAGATGAGGCCTTCTTTTTCCTTGCGCTGGAGCTCTCGCTTGAGCAGCGCACTCGCCACCACAAAGGCCAGGGCGACCATCAGTCCAAAAGTGTTGACCAACTTCAAGGCAGGAACCTCCACACCAAGCAAGTCCTGAAAGAGAAAATAGAGATTGGGGTACACTTGGGGTCCGTTCTGTTAGGGGTCAATTTAAGGCCTCAGCCAAAGCCCCTTGGACCACACCTTCCGACATTCGGGAGAGTTTTACAGGGACAATGCTACCCGGGGGACAACCGCTGTCCGCCGCAACGGCGACCCGTACATATTCCGGGGTGTATCCCAATCGCAGGCCGTGTTCATCGGTCTCTGCTTCCAGCAGCACAGGGCGAACGGCCCCTTCGAACCGGGCCGCATGGGCCCACTGCTTTTTGAGGCTCATCTGCCTGAGCACTTTGTTGCGGGCCTTGCGCACGGGGACAGGGACAACATCCTCCAGCCTCAATGCGGTCGTCTTTGCCCGCTCGCTGTAAGTGAAGACGTGGAAATATGCCGCTGGAAGGTCGTCGAGAAAAGCCACCGTCTGGGCAAATTCTTCCTCGCCCTCTCCAGGAAATCCAACAATCACATCGATGCCAATGGCCGCATGGGGCATGGCCTCCACAATCCGCGCCACCCTGTCACGGTATAAATCGGTGCGGTAACGGCGACGCATGGACGCCAAGATTTCGTCGCATCCACTCTGCAGCGGGATGTGAAAATGCGGTTGGAAGCGCTCGGACTGCGCCACATGGTCGATGAGCTCCTCTGAGAGCAAATTCGGCTCGATGGAACTGATGCGGAAACGCGCCACAGGAGACAAAGCAGGATCGGACTCCAAGGCCCGGCACAAGCCGAGCAGATCCTCACCGTGCGCTTTGCCGAAGTCACCAATGTTGACCCCGGTCAAAACGATTTCCCGGGCACCGGCAGCCACCGCCTTGCGCGCCTCTGCCACTGTAGAAGCCATATCTGCGCTGCGCGAACGGCCGCGTGCCAGGGGAATGGTACAAAACGCACAGAAGTAATCGCAGCCGTCCTGGACCTTGAGAAAACTGCGGGTGCGGTCGCCGGAACTCACGGCAGGGTGGAAGGCGGTCACTTCTCGGATCTCGCCCCGCCTGATCACCGCTTGACCCAACTGTTCTGCCTCCAGCCGAAGCGCGGTGCGCTGGTCGAGGTAATCGGCCAAGTTGAATTTGTCCTGTGCCCCCAGCACCAAGTCGACACCGTCAATGCCGGCAATTTCCTCGGGCTTCAATTGGGCGTAGCAGCCGATGACGACCACGGTGGAGTCCGGGTTGGCCGCCTTGGCGCGCCGCACAATGTTGCGGCATTTGGCATCCGCGTGGTCGGTAACCGAACACGTATTGACCACGACCACGTCCGGGCCTTCATCTGTGGTCACACGGGCGTATCCCGCTTCTTGCAGGCCATTGGCCAAGGCGCTGCTCTCCGAAAAGTTCAGTTTGCAACCCAAGGTTTCGAACGCCACACGACCCGAATTGGACATGCTGCGAATTTACAACGCAACCTTTCGGGGGTTTCAGCGGTTCATGCCTTGTGCCAAGAGGTGAGCGTAAAAGGTTGCTTAACTTGGCCGACCTGCCACAAACCACAAGGATGAACCAAACCCGATTCCCCCTGCTGAGCGCATTGCTCACACTCTGCATTGCTGCTCAAGCGCAATCGTTTCAAATCTCCACGGAGATGCTCAATGGCACCTTCAACAGTGGAGGCCCCATTGGCTTCATTGACGTCGACAACGACGGCCTCGATGACGTGGTCATTTTCGACCAAGGTGAGGATGTCAACATCCTGTACCAAACCAATACTGGATTCAACAAAGTCCACTACGGCCCCGTCAGTGGCGCCAATCAATGGGGTGCATGCATCGGTGACATGGACAACGATGGCATCAAGGACATCTTTGCCGGAGGCAGCTATGACGGTGTACACCTGATGCGCATCGGCACCGGCGGTGCTTTCCAATTGGACGATCTCGACAATGGTTCCATGTTCATGCAAGCCTGCAACATGGCCGACCTGGACAACGACGGCGTACTCGATGTTTTTGGCTGTCATGACGACGCCCTGAGCCGGATGTGGAAAGGGGATGAAGCGGGCCTACCGGTCAACGACCAAAGCCTGATGCCGCTGATGGATTACGATTTCAGTGACTACCCCAACACCGACCACAGTGGCAACTACGGCACTGTGTTTTCTGACTTCGACAGCGATGGCGACGTAGACCTCTACATCGCAAAATGCCGCCAGTTCGTCAGCGACCCACAGGATCCACGACGCATCAACCAGCTTTGGGTCAATGATGGCCAAGGCGGCTGGACCGAGGAAGCGCTCGAGCGCGGACTGGTCTTTTACGAGCAGGGGTGGACTTCCGATTTCGGAGACATCGACAACGACGGTGACATGGACCTCTGCGTGACCAACCACAGCACCACCCTCATGCTGTTGGAAAACGACGGAACCGGACACTTCACCGACATCACCGCCGGCAGCGGCATGGAAGTCAGTGGCTTCTTCCTCCAGAGCAAGTTCGAGGACTTTGACAACGACGGGTTCATCGATTTCATGACCTCAGGAGACAACAGTTCCAACTTCTACTTCAAAGGCAACGGCGACGGAACATTCGCCCAGCTCGATTGGCCCTTCGCATACGGCGACGCCATGTTGAGCTTTGCCACCGGAGACGTGGCCCGCGACGGTCAGATGGACCTCATTGCCAGCTATGGCAGCGTGTATGTGAGCCCAGACAACAACAACCCTGACCAGCTGTACATCAACGAAGGCAGTGACAACCACTGGGTTTGTTTTGACCTCCAAGGCATCGAATCCAACAGCGACGCCGTCGGCGCCCAGGTGGCCATCTACGGACCTTGGGGCACGCAGCTCCGCGACGTCAGGGCAGGGGAGAGCTACGGCATCACCTGCACCACCCACCCCCACTTCGGTTTGGGCATGGCAGACTACATCGACAGTGCTGTGGTGCATTTCCCCAGCGGTTTCACCGTCACGCTCACAGACCCCGCCATCGACACGTACCACAACGTCATCGAGGCGCCTTGCCAAATCGGTGCTTTTGACCTCACCCTCGAAGGCGCGAATGTGCTCTGCCCGGGCGAGACATCCACCATCACAGCCCCTGCTGGTTATGCCAGCTATGCCTGGAGCAATGGAGCAGACACCGAGACCGTCACCGTAGGCGAGACGGGCAACTACACCGTGCTCGTATACGACAGCGAAGGATGCGCCGGTGTATCCAATGCCACATCCATCGAGGTCTACCAACCCGAAGTGCCCACCATCACAATCGACGGCGACCTGAAGTTGTGCGAAGGTGAAACCGTCACCCTGATCTGCAGTGCGGCCCCCGCCTACAGCTGGAGCTCGGGCGAAACTGAGCAGACCATTCTGGTGACCGAGCCCGGCACCTATTCAGTGGCTGTGGAAGGGGAGTGCGCAGACCCGACCAGTTCGGAAACCATCACGGTGGAAGTTTTCACCGTGCCTGAAACCCCCACCGTGGAGGACAGTTCCATTCCTACACCTGCCAGCACCACGCTGGACTTCTCTGGCAACGAGCTCCATTGGTACGAAAGCGAGGTGGCCACCACACCGGTCTTCGTTGGAAACAGCTTCGAGACACCGGTTCTCGAATCCACCACCACGTTCTGGGTAGAAGACGTCATCAACCACGGGCTCGAGACGGCGATGGGCGGATCCTCACAGCAGGACGACGGTCAATACCACGACAACAGCAACTACTGGTTGCGCTTTGACGCCTACGAAGACATCATCATCCAGTCCGTCAAGGTCTTTGCCAACGGCGAAGGCGACCGCACGGTCGCGGTCATCGATGGCGCAGGCAACGTCTTGGACGAAATCACCGTCAACATCCCCGATGGAGAAAGCGTGGTTGAACTCGGATTGGAAGCCTCTGCCGGAAATGGCCTCGGCTTGCGGAGCGTGGGCAACAACCCCCAACTCTGGCGCGACGGACAAGGCAGCAACCTGGCTTATCCTTTTGAGCTTGGAGACTTGGCCACCATCACTTCCAGCAGCGTCAACAACCCCAACAACGCCACCAACTACTACTATTTCTTCTACGACTGGACTGTGACCACCCAAGGCGTCGCCTGCGCTTCCGACCGGGTTCCTGTGACCGTCACCGTTGAAGTCTCTGGCGTGGACGACCTCACCGTACTCAGTGGCCAGCTCAATGTGCACCCCAACCCATCCCATGGCGTTGTGCGCCTCGACTGGGCCGGATTTGGCCAAGGTGCCGTGCGCTGTGAAGTCACGGACATGTCCGGCAAGCTGATCTTTAGCCACCAAGCAAGTGGCGCAGCCGCACTCGGTGCCATCGACCTGAGTGCACTGCCCCGTGGCGTGCACATCCTCAAACTGATCGGCGCGGAAAGCACCGCCACCGCGCGCATCGTCCTTCGCTGATCCCCAACAAGGCACCCATGGACCCCGCCCTGCACAAGGGCGGGGTCTTTTTTATCATTGCCTATGCGCCACGCATTCGGAACTGTCATTTTGGCCCTGTTGCTCGCCTCTACTGCGGCGGTCTGGCAATTGGGTGCCTTTGCGCCGCGCCCCATCATCTCAGCCCATGAAGGGCTCGAGGCCTACTTCCGAAACGATGTCCTCGGCGGATTGCCCGACACCATCAACGCCCTGTTTTACGGGTCGGGAAAATGCGCGGGCTGCCACGGGGAAGACCCCAATAACTACGCTTCACTCGCAGGCCAGTCCTTTCCCATGGAACCCATGTTGGATGCATGGGACGTCAACGTGGTGGACGATTGGCGCAGTTCCATCATGGCCAACAGCACCAAGGATCCGTTCTGGCGCGCCAAAGTCCGGCATGAAGTGATCACCAACCCCAGTCACGCAGCCGGACTTGAAGACAAGTGCACCAGCTGCCACGCACCTGTGGGCCATTTCGCCGCCCACCATGAGGGTGCCGAGTACTATTCACTGTTGGAGGCCATCACCGACAGCCTGGCCCTTGATGGCGTGAACTGTGCCGTGTGCCACCAACAAGATGCCGCCGGCATCGGTACCCGCTTCAGCGGAGAAATGACCTTCGTGGAAGACACGATATACGGTCCCTACGGCGGCGGAAAGGACGAATACCCCGTGCAGTACCAGCCCATGCAGAGCTTCATCGGCTTCTTTCCCATGTACGGAGAGCACATGACCGAATCCGAAAGCTGTGCAGCGTGCCACAGCCTCATCACCAACAGCGTCGACCTCGAAGGTGAATACACCGGTGAAACGGTCATAGAGCAGGCCACCTATCATGAGTGGGTCAACTCTGTGTTCTCAGCAGGACCCGAGCAGCAGGAGTGCCAAGGCTGTCACATGCCCCAAATCGATGACCCTGTGGCCATCGCCAGCGGCTACGCCTGGTTGCAACCGCGGTCACCCTTTTCGCTCCACTACTTCGTGGGCGCCAACACCCACATGCTGCGCATGCTCCGCAACAACGTCGATTCCCTCGGTCTCAGCGCGACCGAGGACCAGTTCGACAGCACCATCGACCGTACGCTGGCCATGCTCGAAGAGCAGACCCTTGACCTCACGGCTGCGCTGGTGCTCGACGACGGTTTGCCTCGGGTCGATGTGGAACTCACCAACAAAGCAGGGCACAAATTTCCCTCCGGCTATCCTGCCCGGCGGGCTTGGGTCGAAATGAAAATGACCGACCAATCCGGTCAAACCATTTTTCACTCGGGCGCTTGGAACCCCGAAACCGGTCACATCATCGGACAAGAGTATGTGGCGTGGGAACCGCACCACGACCTGGTCTCCGACCCGAGCGAAGTGGTCATCTACGAGTTGGTCTTGGGGGATGTCAATGGCGACCCGACAACCTTGCTGGAAAGGGCACACAATCACTTGAAAGACAACAGAATGGCGCCGCGCGGTTTTACCACCGACCACGCCGTCTACGACACCACTGCCATCATTGGATCGGCATTGACCGACCCCAATTTCAACCGCAGCCCAACAGGGGAGGAGGGCACCGGCACGGATCGCATCAGTTACATGCTGCCCGATGGGTGGCAGGAAAGCGGGCAACTCGACATCGCGTGCACGGTGTGGTACCAAAGCCTGCCGCCCAAGTGGGTCGCTCCCATGCTTGAAATCCAGGGAGACAGTTTGATCGATGGATTCCGCAGCTTGTATGCCGAATTCGCCCCCACGCCGGAGCGGATCACGGGCGTCACCCTTTCGGAGACCATCAGCCAGGTCATGGACGTGCAGGCGTCCGCAGCACTGACCGCTTACCCCAATCCGAGCAGCAGCGGCGCGGTCATGGTTGCATCTGCAAGCACCGCGCCCATTGGTTCGTTTGCACTGTACGATGCCCAAGGACGGCTTGTGGAATCCGGAACTTGCACCACCAACCGCCTGCGCATCGCGCTGCCAGCTGCCGGTCAATACATCTTCCGAAGTGAAGAAGGCCGCACCCTCAGATTGGTGCGCCGCTAAAGGCGGGCGCGCCCCCTTCCAGATCAGCCTGTGTACTCCATAAACACAGGACAATGGTCGGAACCGTGGACATCGACCATGATTTCAGCAGGGCCGCAATGGGCCATGGCTGAAGCTGAGGCCAGGAAGTAATCCAAGCGCCAGCCCACGTTCTTCTCACGCGCTCCGCCCCGGTAGCTCCACCACGAATACTGCACGCGGTCGGGATTTTGGTGCCGCCAAACATCGGTGAAGCCGCCGTCCAACAGCGCGGTCATGCCGTCGATCTCCTCTTGGGTATAGCCTGGCGTCTTGTTGTAGTTCGCCTGAGGACGGGCCAAATCCACCGCTTGGTGGGCCACGTTGAGGTCTCCGCAACACAAGACCGGCTTATCGGCTGCGAGCCCCGCGAGGTATTCTCGAAAGAGCACGTCCCACCGCTTTCTAAACGGCAACCGCTTCAGCCCTGAAGAACTGTTCGGCGTATACACCGTCACAAAGTGGAAGCCGTCAAATTCTGCAGCCGTCACCCGGCCTTCGTCGTCCATGCCTTCGACGCCGATGCCATGGGTCACCGCCTTGGGCTCCACCCGCGACAAAATGGCGGTGCCACTGTAGCCCTTTTTTACAGCGCTGGAACAGTAAACATGCCAATCCCCAGACAGGCCAAACAACGCCTCCCTGACTTGGTCATCCTGGGCTTTGGTCTCTTGTAAACCCAGCACATCCAACCCACTCTGGGCCAGCCATCCCTCAAAATCCTTTTTGACAACGGCGCGCACACCGTTTACGTTCCACGTTCCCAATTTCATGGGCGCAATCTCGCACAGCCCAACCGGATTCAGGCCATCCCGTCCGGACGGGCCCAACCCCGCGCCACCAACTGCGCCAACAACAAGTCGACATCGTCCGATTGATGCAACACCCGGCGCACCTGCAGCATCTCCATGAAATGGGCGCCCTCGGTCGCCAATCCGGCACTGTGGTCCATCCTGACCAGGTGGTTGAAGTCCTCCGTAGGCCCCACGTCCAACAAACGGAAGTCGCGTTGCACAGGCTCGTAACCCACGATCAAACGCCGGCCGTCGACCTCCGCCAGTTCCAAGAAATGGGGCAGGGTCAGGAACTCGAGCTGCCAAGGCGCCATATAGCCCAATGAGAAGTAGGGGTAGTAGCGCTCATTGAAGGAAATCCCCAATGAATCCAGCCCTTCCTTGAGCCGAGTCATGGCACCGCGAACGCGCGCGCCGGTGGTCTCGGAAGGGTTGAAGCGCTTGTACACGCCCCACCGCTTGGTCGGCGTGTAGTACTCAAATTCACCAAGCTCGAGCTTGTAATCAAAGTCAGAGGGCAGGTCCAGCACATACCCGGGATAGTACCACTTGAATCCAGCAGAGCGGCCAAAGTCGATTTCCTTGAGCATGGTGTAAATGCCCAAACCGTATTGCCTGTAATCAGGATGCTGGAGGCCAATCAAACTGGCCATGGACTTCTCGCCCATGTCGAAGTAACTCACCGCCACCAAACGGTCACCATCGTATACACACACCTCCCGCGTATCGAACACCGTGCGGTGGAATCCACTCGTCAAATACTCGTTGAGGGTGGGGTGGATGAATCCCTTGAAACGGTGCTTGTGCAGGGCGTAGAGCGCTTCCTTTTCCGCATCCGGCTTGGCGGTGCCGATGCTCACGGTGAATTTTCGATCACAGCGGGCCAGCCGCTTGCGCTGGCTCTTGCGAAACGCAAACCTCTCGAGGTTCATGCGGATGTTCACCACACCGTAAATGCCCGACTCGATGCAGAGCAGGTCCACTTTGTACAGCATGACGCTGCCCCTGAACCAACCCGACGCCAGGTACTGGTCGTACCTGCTGCGGGCGAGTTTGCGGGGAAAGTGTGTCTGAACAAGCACGGCCCCAAGATACAACCCGCTTTACCAAGCGCGGGCGACAAGGGGCGTCAGAGATATCTGGAAAGCCACCTGACCAGGCGGGCCTTGGCCGGGTGAAAAGGACCAAACGAAATGGGAACCGACGTCAAGGGCCATCCCTTGCGGATCACACTGCGCTGATTGGACAGGGCTTCAAAAGCGGCGCGGCCATTGGAACGGCCCATGCCACTGGCTTGAATCCCACCAAACGGAAGGTCGGGATTGGAAACCTGCACCACCACTTCTCCCACACCCACAGTGCCTGAGCGCGTCGTATCCATCCACCGCGCCAACCGTTTCTTGTTGCTTGAAAACAAATAAAGCGACAAGGGCTGGTCCTTGACCTCGGCCACCTTAGGGCCCACTTCTTCGGGGTCACGCCAAGTCAACACCGGCAGGAGGGGACCAAACACCTCCTCTTGCATGACGCGCATGTCCATGGTCACCTCCCGCAAAATGGTGGGCGCCATGAAGCGGGTGGCCTTGTCATATTGGCCTCCACACACGACCTGTGCTCCTTTGGCCACGGCATCCTCGAGCGTATCCACCAAGCGGTCAAACTGGGCGTCATTGACAATGCGGCCGTATTCGGGAGATGAACCCGCATCGCCGTCAAAGCACAGGGTCCACCTGTCCATCACGGCCTTCAACACACTGTCTGCTGCATCCTCCTCGATGAGCAAATAGTCCGGGGCGATGCACACTTGGCCGGCATTGAGCGCCTTGCCCCATGCCACGCGGGATGCCACCTTGGCCGGTGACATCGTGCCGTCAATGATCGCGGGACTCTTGCCGCCCAACTCCAATGTCAACGGCGTCAGGTGCGCGGCCGCAGCCTGCATCACCTTCCGACCGGTCACCGTGCCGCCTGTAAAAAAGATGTGATCGAAAGGGAGTCCGGTAAGGTGGGCCGCCTCTGCAGGTCCCCCCATGACCACTTGCACCCAGTCATCGGGCAAGGACGCAGTGAGCCACTCCGCCATCACCTTGGAGGTTTCCGGGGTGTGTTCGGGTGGTTTCACCACCACGCGGTTTCCTGCAGCTATGGCCGAAATCACCGGCTTGATGGTCAGCAACAAAGGGAAATTCCAAGGAGAAATCACCAACACGACACCCTTGGGCTGGGGGACGATTTCAGATACTGTCCCCAACAAGTGCAGCGGCGTCGGCCGGCGGTCAGGACGCATCCAATCCCCCAGATTTCTCCGCACAAATTGGATCTCCTTGCGGATGGGAAAATATTCGGTCAAACGCGCCTCCGGCTCGGATTTACCCAAGTCATGCGCCAGGGCTTCCAAAAGGGCATCCTCATGGACCTTCAGGCCATCCAACATCGCCGCCAAGATGCGCCGGCGTTCCTTCAAACTTGGAACAGCGTTTCGGCTGTGGGCAGCCTTCAGCTCGCCCAACATGGCATCCAACGCAGGATGAGACGCCACCGTGGGATCATTCTGTTGTGCCACCGCCATGCCTGAATCCGTCATTCCTTGAGCAATTCCTTGATGCTGCCCACGCTGCCCATCATGCCGCTGGCTTCATAGGGCATGAAGACCACGCGCGACTTGTCATTTGACGTGTCCATCATCTTCTCCAAGGCCTCGACGTAGCGGACGGCGATCAGGTACTGGGTGGGGTCTGCCTTGGTGTTGGCCACCGCCGCTGCCAATTTGCGGATCGCTTCGGCTTCGGCTTCAGCCACCTTCAACCGTGCTTCTGCGCGACCTGAAGCTTCCAAAACAGCCGCTTGACGCTGACCCTCAGCCTGGTTGATGTCTGCGCCCTTGCGGCCTTCAGCCTCCAGAATGGCCGCGGTCTTGGTGCCCTCAGCCTCGATGATTTGCGCCCGGCGGCTGCGCTCGGCACGCATCTGCTTCTCCATGGCTTCCTTGATGTCCTGCGGCGGGTTGATGTCCTGCAACTCTACCCGGTTCACCTTGACCCCCCACTTGTTGGTGGCCTCATCGAGGATCGCGCGCAACTTGGTATTGATTGTATCCCGGCTCGAAAGACATTCGTCCAAGTCCAACTCTCCCAGTACATTACGCAAGGTAGTCTGGGTCAATTTCTCAATGGCATTGGGGAGGTTGTTGATCTCATAAACGCTCTTCACAGGGTCGACGATCTGGAAATAAATCAGCGCATTGATCTCCGTCACCACATTGTCTCGGGTGATCACACTCTGGCGGGGAAAGTCAAACACCGTCTCCCTCAGGTCAATCCGTTCGAGCATCTTGTACACCACAACGCGCTCTGCAAGGGCGTCCTCTTTGACATAGCGCCACACGCTGGGACGGGCCCTGTCCACAAAGGGGATGATGATGTTGATGCCCGCCGTCAAGGTCGTGCGGTAGCGGCCGAGCCGCTCAATCACGAGGGCTTCGCTTTGTTTGACAATGCGCAAGCCGCGCACCACGATGACCGTGGCCAGGACGAGCAGTGTAATCGAGATAAAGGAAAAGCCTTCCATGGTTCAAAAGGGGGTTCAGGAAATGGGGGTCACGATGAGCACATTGGACTCCACCCGGAGCACCTGCAGTTCATCGCCAACGGAATATTGCTCTGGAGAATTCAACGCGGTCTGGCCTTCGTCGCGCTGACCGGACCAGTCATTGGGAAACTCAATGAGCCAATCGTCGCCGTCCACACGGCCGCGGCCACGCCCGGTTCTTGCATCAAAATCCGCCGTCACGCGCACGCGCCGACCGGGCAAGGCATCCACTCCCGTGGCCACCGAATCACCACTGAACCAAGCACGCATGGCCAAGGGGCGCAAAAACACCAGCGAAAGGACGGCTCCGGCAGAAGCCGCGATGAATTGATACTCCCACCAATCGGTAAACATGGTGGAAATGCCACCTGCTATGGCTCCAACCGCAAGGGACCCCAAGACCAGACCCGGCACGAAAGCCTCGCCGATCAACAGCAGCAGCACCGCCAAAATCCACCAATGCCATTGTTCCATCATGACGCCAAAATAGCGCACATGGTCCCAAAGCAGACCAAAGCTACATTTCGGCATGAAGAACACCCTTCTCCTGATGGCCGCCGCGGCCTTGCTTTCTTGTCAAAACTCAGAGGCTGAGCACATCCCCTCCCAAGCTCAACCTGAGCCACCGGCTTGGTCCATCGCCATCCACGGCGGGGCCGGACATTTCGACACTGAGGTCCTTTCGGAAGAAGCGCAAAGCGCCTACCGCAAAGCGCTCGCTGCAGCGCTCCAAGCAGGAGCAGCCATACTTGAAAAGAACGGAGATGCCGTTTCCGCCGTAGTAGCCACCATTGAAGTCCTCGAGGATGACAGCCTCTTCAATGCCGGTCGCGGCGCGGTGTACACCGCAGAGGGCACCCACGAACTCGACGCGAGCATCATGCGCGGAAGTGATCGGAATTGCGGGGCGGTGACGGGCCTGACCGGATTCCGCCATCCCATTTCAGTCGCCCGAAAGGTCATGGAAGACTCCGAGCATGTCTTTTTCAGCGGGCCAGGCGCTGCCGAATTCGCCACAAACCAAGGAGCCCAAACGGCTGCGCCCGGTTGGTTCGACACCAAAAAAGCCCACGGACGCTACCTCCGCGCCCTTGAAAAAGACACCACCCGCGAAAAATTCGGAACCGTGGGGTGCGTTGCACTCGACCGCAATGGCCACCTCGCTGCGGGCACCTCCACAGGCGGCATGACCTACAAACGACACGGCCGGATCGGCGACAGTCCGGTCATTGGGGCGGGCACCTGGGCGGACGACCGCACCTGCGCCATCTCAGCCACGGGATGGGGCGAGTACTTCATCCGCACGGCTGTGGCCCATGACATCCATGGGCGGATGCTACACGGCGGTGCCAGCCTGCAGGCGGCCGCCGATGCCACCATTCACGATGAGATGGGCGCGTTGGGTGGCGACGGTGGCATCGTGGGCATGGACCGGTGGGGGCAAGCGGTCTTCAGCATGAACACGCCTGGCATGTTTCGCGGCGCATACACGCAGGGTGGGCGCCCCCGGGTTGGCCTCTTCGCCACCGACGACATGCAGCCTTGAGCGGTCGCCCCCGGACTTTACCTGAGAAAGACATGGTGCACATGTGATCCGGCGGTGATGTGCACAATCACTGGCGCAGCAGTATCCAACGCAATGCGCGTTGCCGTACTCCACCCACCTGCATGCAGCTGCCGGCCCATCAGGTCGTAGATGTGGATGTGTCCTGATTCAATGGGGCCGTCAAAGCCCACCGTGCCATTTACACGCCAGCATCGCAGGGCATTGGCGGATCTGCCGGCCTCATCGAACGCACTGTTCACGCCGAGCTGCAGCACCCCTTGATTCAGACAGCCCCATTCATCCTCAACCAACCATCCTACGGTTCCTGGCGCCAAAAACAGCCCCTCGGCATCCACGCCACCGGACCACAAGACATTGTAAGGCGGCACTCCACCCGAGACAGCGATGGCCACCTGAACCGAATCAGAATCCCCCACATAAAACCACGTCACCTCACTTTCGAGGCTATCGGGGACCACCACCACCACAGAGTCCGACAGCGCACACCCCGCAGAATCGACCACCAAAACATCCCAGACACCTGTGGGCAGCCCACCGGGATCTGCCCCAAACCAATCCACATTTAAAGGCGGATGGCCGCCTGTCACCTCGTATTCCACCACCGCCATGTCACCATAGCAGACGGGGAGGTCCACGGTCAAGTCCAGCAAAATCTCTGCAGGAATGGCCACCTCAACCACCGTATCAAGCCAACACGCCGGCCCGTACTGCCAGGCCACTTGCACCACTTCTTCTGTCACCTGCAGCGCCGTATCCGATGGAAACAGCAACGAGTCCATCCAGATCACAGCTTCGACGTTGGGGTCCGACCAAGACACCCCAGCCGACTCCCCAAAACAAACAGGTGCATTCAATTCAAACTGCGGATCGCCAACAGCGGCCATTTCCGCGCTCACCGTCCACGACAAGCCATAGGCGCCATTCCACCATGTGGCTTCGAGCAATTGCAGGCTCGACCCTGCCGTCCACACCGTGTCGGACGTCACCGGAAGACCATGCCAATGCATCTCGACCTCATCCGGGTCAAAGGGGACCAACCAACCTTGGGGGTCCCATGGGCAAATGCGGTCCAAGGGAACCGGCGCCAAGCCTGCCGTGCCCTGGATCAGCGTATGGGCCGTATCGGCCTCAAGCCCGTACCACGTCTCGGAAACGCCTGCCGGCCATGTCACCACCACGGAATCCACTGTCTGGGCCGTATCCAAACCAAAAAACCGCGTATACGAGTGTTGGGTCACGTAATCGGTTCCGGCATCGACTTGCTGCATCTGTCGGTGACCACCACCATACACTTCAATCAGCGCGCCCACGGCATGAGAGTTGGCTGTGGTTCCCACGAGTTTGATTGTCATGCGGGAGGCACCACCCGCATTGGTGTTGTGCAAAAGCTGGGCAATGGGCATGGCTCCAAACCCGACGATATCCGGGGCGCGGTCACTGTCGAGGTCGAACCGTCCGAGATGGTAGAGGGGAAATTGCTCATTGGGCCAACCCGCCGAATCTTCCACGAAATACAATCCAGAATCCTGGCCCATGTAGAGCCTATTGTCCACAGTGGATTCCGATGGCCAATGCAAGGTGGCCACCATCAGGTCCTCGTTGGCGTCACCGTCGACATCCACCACACAGCCCCCCCAGCCGTAGTCATACACTCCATCCACTCCGGCAGCCGCCGCCGTCTCGACAAAACCAGAATCCGTCTGTTCGAAGAGCAGGTGGGGAAAATTGGCCACGTCGGTCGAAAACAGGTCCCAATCACCGTCTTGATCCGGGTCAAAGATGGTCGCCGTCATCGGGTCCAGATAAATATCCAAACCCAACGCTGGCGCCATGTCCACAAAGGTGCCATCGCCCTGATTCCGGTACAGTGCATTGACAAAAGACGCCCGGTCATTGATCACCCACAAATCCTGCCATCCATCCCTGTCGTAGTCGAGCCAGCCGCCGTGAAAAGAGGTCTGCACGCCATCATTGACCCCTACGGAGTCATCGGCCAGCACAAAGTGCCCGGTTCCATCATTGATCAAAAAGGCATTGGGATAATGGTCCGGCTTGAGGGTGATGTGATAGGAGGCGACATAAATGTCCAAATCGTGGTCATGGTCAAAATCACAGGCCGAAATGCCCCGCGGACGCCAACCCGGCCAATTGGGCATGCCCCGCTCAACAGATTCATCAAGCAGCGCGCCGGAACTACCGCGGATGTAGAGTTTGAGGCCTTGATCGCGGTGCCCGATGAAAAGATCCAAATCGCCATCACCGTCGACATCCACCCACAACACCGAGGTCGCCTGGCCTTCTCCAATAAACTCAGCTTCAAGCTCAAATCCATCGGGTGTGCGGGCATACAAGCTCACCGTACCCGAAGCCTGTGCAAACGTCAAATCGTCCAGGCCATCTCCATTGAAATCTGCACAGCTCATTCCATCTCCCAAAAAACTCCCCGTACAAGACGCATCGAGCAAATACGCCGTAGAGACATCCTCCCACTGCGCAGCGGCACCCAAAGGGCACGCTGCCATCCAGCACGAAATCAATGCGGCATTCGAGGACAAGGAAAGCCGACAAAACGCACGACAGTGCGAACCTTTCACCTTCATCCGCAATGAAGAAAGGGAGATCATCTCACCCAACTGTATGTGCCTCCGGCAGCACTCCGGCCTTGGATGACCACTGTCCCACACCCCGAACACGACAGCACCCCGCCCGCTTGAACCCGCTGCACGGGTGCCATTGCCCTTCCGGTCAAGTCCATAAAGACCACTTCCAAATCACCGCCCGCTGGTCCGTCAAAAACGAAACGTCCACCCAACCGCTCACAACCCCAAACTTGACCGTTCAGCGGCGTAACATCGGCCAAGGGATTGGATTGAATATCGAGCGCACCGAGGCTCAAACAACCATTGTAATCTTGGACGTACCAACCGAGTCCCGCGGGCGCCAGCACCCAACCATCGGCACCGAGAGGCCCACTCCAACTGATGGTATACGGCGGTGTACCTCCTTCAATGTCCAAAGACACTTGCGCTGAATCGGTCACCCCGAGGTAAGCAAACGAAGCAACGGAAACCAAAGAATCTGGCGCACTCACCACCAGTGTATCTGTCAACGCGCACCCGAGCGAATCGGAGAGGACATAAGGCCATACGCCGGGCCACAAAACAGCCAGGTCCACGCCTGAAACATCCAAAGACAAGGGGGGCGTACCTCCGCCGATGACCACCTCGGCAGATCCGGATTCCCCAAAACACAGCGGATCCAACACCACCGCCTCAGCCGTGAGGGGTGGGGGGGCGCTTACCTCAAAAGCGAGGGCTACAGTGCAACCCACATTCACTTCCACATCGACCGCATATGCACCATCTGAAAAAGCGGCTGCTGACACGGTGTTTGGCCACAGGGAATCGGACACCATCACCGACATGAAATCCCCAAAATCCCATGAAATCAGGCCTGAATCACCATAACAAGCACCCGGCTCAACCTCGATTTCCAAATCGGGTTCAGGTTGAGGCGACCAGTTCACAGTCTCACTCCATGTGTAATCCTCATTCCACCAACTGGCCTCCAAAGTCCAAGCTCCCGCGCTGTCCGCGACCACAATCGAGGAGGTGACCGGTTCACCGTTCCAGGTCATATCTGTGGTCTCCGGATCGAAAGGCAGGGACCAACTGCCTGAAGACCACGGGCAGGCTGGCGGAATGAATTCCAATGCCGCATCAGCCACCCCCTCCGCAATCACCAACGCCGTATCCGAAGGAACATCAAACAAGACTTCCCGGGCGCCAGTTGGCCAAAACACTTCAATCGAATCGATCAGCTGTACATCTCCCAATCCAAAAAACCGCGTGTAGGTGTGCTGCGTCATATAGTCGCAACCGGCGTTTACCTGCCGCATTTGGGAGAGCCCATCGGCGTGCACCTTGATGACAGAGCCCACGCCAAAAGTGTTGGAAGCCAGGCCCACCAAATCCACAGTCAAACGCGCAGCACCCTCGCTGTTGGTGTTGTGCAGCACTTGAGCAAAAGCAGCATTGCCATGCCCCACCACATCCGGCGTGCGGTCACCGTCCAGATCCAACCTGCCCAAACAGTACAATTGGAACTGCTCATTGGGCCAATCCTCTGTGGCCTCCGTGAACTGTATCCCGGACCCATCATTCATGTACAAAATGTTGTCGTAGGGATTCGTATTGGGAAAGCGGTATGTCGCCACCATCATGTCATCCCAGCGGTCTCCATCCACATCGATTCCGCAAGTCCCCCAACCGTAGAGCAGATTGTCCACTCCAGCATCCGGGGCGATGTCCTCGTAAATACCACCGTTGTTTCTCAAGAAGGCGTTCGGATTGCCCTCGATATTGGTGACATACTGGTCCCAATCCCCATCATTGTCAGGATCAAAAAGTGTCGCAGACATGGCTTCGATACCGATATCGCTTCCCGAATCTTCCGAGATGTCTGTGAAAGGAAGGTTGCCCTCATTGCTGTACAGGGCATTGGGAAAAATGGACCGGTCATTGATCACCCACAAGTCATCAAACCCATTGCCATCAAAGTCCATCCATGCGCCTTGAAACGAGTGCATATATCCATTGCCGACGCCTGCTGCCAATGTGATGTCCTCAAAGTACCCATTGCCACCATTCTGGAACAGCATGTTCTCGTAGATGATGGATTGAGACAAATCGTGGTAGCTGGTGATGTACAAGTCCAGGTCTCCGTCCCGGTCGTAGTCGCGCGCCGAAAAACCGCGCACATCCCAATTCTGCAATACAGGCATGCCCCGAGCCAGTCCCTCCTCAATCAATTCACCATCGTCCTGCTGCACGAAGAGAAAAACCCCGACTTGCAGCACACCGACAAACAGGTCCAAATCACCGTCATTTTCGATATCGATCCAGAGCACCGCTTTGCCCTCATTGCTCATTTGCCACTCATTGTGGAGGGTGAAGCCATCCGGGCCCCCGGTGTAGAGCTTGATCCAACCATCGGAGCCTGATGCGGTCACATCATCCCATCCGTCCCCATTGAAATCAGCCGTACTCAAACCACAACCAAACAGGCTGCCGAACGTGGTCGAAGAGATTTGATAGTCGAGAGAAACGTCCTCCAACTGCGCATGGCTGTACGTGCTGAATCCCAAAAGGAACAGCAACCACCACGTGTGCGGAGAATTCAGGTTTGGCAACATCTAAACAGGTCGAGGCTATCAAGGAGACGGAAAAACCGCCAACCGTTGCCCTGCTTCGCTACAATTGATGCAATAAATCAAACACCAAGGGCACAATGGGCGTCAAACCATCGTTTGTGATGACCACATCGGCCCTTTCATTGACACGATCCGCAGTCCACTGCTGGGCCATCCTGGCCTGAATTTGCGCATCGGACCAACCCGAGCGCACGCGCACGCGCTCCATGCGCAGTGGGAGGGGAGCGTGTACCGCCCACACCTGGTCACAATCTGCATCGCTGCCCGATTCATAGAGAATGGCAGCCTCTCTGAACACCACCTTGTGGCCCTCCATCCTTCGCAAATCCGCCCATCGGGCAAAATCTATCCTCACAGCGGGATGGACCAAATCATTGAGCTTTTGCAGCCCCGAAGCACTGGAAAACACCACATCGGCCAAGGCTGCGCGGTCCAATCCGCCATTTGCTCTCAGCACTTGACTTCCAAATGTCGCCACCACCTCATCCCGCAATGCCGGGTCCCGGTCATACAGCGATTTGGCTGCGGCATCCGCATCGTAAACGGGGGCGCCCAAAGAGCGCAGAACACCCGCTACCACTGACTTTCCAGCACCTATACCTCCGGTCAAACCCACAACCAACGGGTCCTGCTTTACACTGCGGTCCTGAACCATTGTCGATAACGGCATGCTGCAATATTCGTGCATTCGGCAAAGCCGCGCGACTTTTGACGCATGGCACACCTCATCGCTCCTTCTCTGCTCGCCGCTGATTTCGCTCACCTTGGTCGCGACGTCAAAGTCGTCGAGGACAGCCAGGCGGATTGGCATCACATCGATGTCATGGACGGCATGTTCGTGCCCAACATCAGCTTTGGCATGCCGGTGATCAAGGCCATCGGACGCCATGCCCAAAAACCGCTGGATGTACACCTCATGATCGAGGCTCCGGATCGCTACATCAGTGACTTCGCCGCTTTGGGCGCATCCATCCTGACCGTCCATGCAGAGGCTTGCGTGCATTTGCACCGCACCCTCCACGCCATACGGGAGGCGGGAATGCGGCCCGGAGTGGCCCTCAACCCCCATACGCCACTCGCCGCCATAGAGGAAGTCATGAGCGACCTCGACCTGGTGTGTTTGATGAGTGTCAACCCTGGATTTGGCGGACAGAAATTCATACCCACCACCTTCGAAAAAGTCCGCAAACTGAATGCCATGCGCCGAGCCGCCAATGCCGATTTCTTGATCGAAATAGATGGAGGCGTAGGCGCGGGCAACGCGGCCCAACTTGTTGAAGCCGGGGCAGATGTGCTCGTGGCGGGGTCTTCGGTGTTTGGTGCGCCCGACCCTTTAGAGGCTGTGGCCAAGCTCAAGAGCCTGACCGCGCTCAGCGCTTGAACTCAATAAACAGCGCGCAATACCGGAGTATTCAACGCATCGCGGACGACCACGATTCCGTGCGCTGGGATCTCGCTCCATTGCACCAAAGCATCCCGCGAAGCGCCCAGTGATGCGCCCAATACCATCCTGCCAGACTGGTCGTGTATTTCCAGCCTGAAAAGGCCCGCGGGCGATTCAGGCCCCAACAACCGAAGACCAGCTTCCTCCCGCACGGCAGACCATCCTGCTTGGCCATTCCACTCGGCCACATCCATGTTGATGATGTCCTGAATGCCGAGCAGCAAACAGCCGTTGGCATCGGTGATCACCCAGCTGTACAGCCCAACGCCCAAGCCCGTCAACACCGAGTCTCCCGAGGCGCCTGTATTCCAAAGGAAATCATAGGGAACAGAACCACCGCTGACAGACAGGGAAATGGCACCATCGTTCCCGGCGTCTTCATTCACGACCAACACCTCAGCCACCAAGGGCGCTGGATAAGCCACCGAAAATACCGAGTCCAATGTGCATCCGTGGGCATCCGTCAAGGTCAAAACCACTTCGCCTTCGGTCAGCATCAATGGATTGGCTCCATTCCAGTTGACGAGGTATCCTGGCGAACCCCCAAAACCTGCAGCAATCGCCTGGGCCGAATCATCCGCGCACAGTGCCGCATCATAATCTACATACAGGCCCAGCGCTGCAGGTTCAGGCAAATCATACGTATGCGTTTCGATGCAGCCGCCTGTCGAATCTACCGTCTGCACGGCCAGCGGGCCGGCCATTGTGCCCAAATTGAGCATGACTTCTGGATAAGAGTCGCCGTCAAAAACCACATATAAACCAGGGTCCACCACCCAACCGATGCTGCCCTCTTCACCGGCACAATCTGGCGCTGTCCATTCCACCGTGATGCCGTGGGCCGGCTGCTGGGTCCATTCCAACGTATCGGTCCACTGGAACAATCCATTCAGCCATTGGCATGCTGCCACGTATGTGCCACCTGACGCCAAATACACCGAGTCTTGGAAAACCTCCACACCGTTCAACGTGCGCACAGGGGCCTCAAAGGGAAAGACAAGCCAAGCGGAATCGCCGGCACAAGAAGAACCCAACACGGAAACCGCCGCATCGCTGGTGCCCTCCACCAGTCTCAATTCCGTATTCACCGGAATGTCATACCAAGCTTCACTCGCGCCCCCTGGCCATTCCACCACAACCGAATCCACAATACCGGCATCAGCCAATCCGAAGAAACGCTTCCAGGATTGCTGGGTCATGTAGTCCGAGCCGCAACTCACCAACTGCATCTGCGTCACCCCGCCAGCGTAAACATTGACTTCGGCACCAATGGCCAAGCGGTTTGAACTGGTGCCGCACAACTCCACAGTCAAACGGCCAGCATCTGCTCCACCGCCTACTCCATTGTTTTGCAAAATCTGCGCGTAGGGCATATTGCCAAAGCCCACTACATCCGGAGCCAAATCCTGATTGATGTCGCAGGCCGCTACGCAATAGAGTTGGGTCTGCTCATTGGGCCATACCGCTTCCGTCTGGTCCTCAAACAGGGTGCCTTGAAACTCGTTGCTGTAGTAGTAATTGTCATAGGGGAGGCTGTTGGGGAAACGGTAGGTCGCCACCATCAGGTCACTCCACATGTCGCCGTCCGCATCCACCCAGCACCCACCCCAGCTGTACTGCATGCCGTCCAGGCCTACCGCGGGGCCCACAGAGACGTAAGCAGCACCGATCTTATCGAGGTAGACATTGGGCATGTTCTCCACATTGGTACAAAAGAGCTCGAATTCCCCGTCGTTGTCTGGGTCGCCCACCGTGGCTGACATCGCGAAGATCTCCTGTGCCGCCCCCATCTGAGGCGCCACATCAATAAAAGTGCCATCACCCAGATTGGCGTAGAGGGCATTGGGGAAAATCTCACGGTCGTTCACGACCCACAGATCCAAATCTCCGTCGCCATCAAAATCGAACCACGATCCCTGGAAAGAGTGCTGGATGCCGTTTCCTACACCTGCTTCCGTGGTGACATCCGTGAAATAGCCCTGGCCGTCATTGTTCAGCAGCAGGTTTTCCGACAATCCTGTGGTGCCATCGTGATACATGCACACGTAGACATCAAGGTCGCCATCTTGGTCATAGTCCGCCACCGACAATCCGCGCATCTCCCATTCATCGGTTGTGGGCAAGCCACTCGCCGCAGCCGACTCCACGAGGTTGACCCCGTCCCTGAGGTACAGCTCCATTCCGCTGAACCTGCGGGACAACATCAAGTCCAAATCGTCGTCGCCATCGACATCAAACCACACCACGCCCTGCGCATTAGCTGATCCCAATATTTGATGAGCGAGCTCGAAACCTCCTTCGGGAAGCTGTGCATAAGCCACCACAGTGCCATCGCTATTGGCAAAGGTGAAATCGTCCAGACCGTCCAGATTGAAATCCGCCGCACTCATGCCTGTGCCAAACCAACTGGCCTGCGTCGTCGCCTCCAGCAGGTACATTTCTGTAAGGTCATCCCACTGGGCCCTCAGCTCACAGGACGCCCAACTCCAGCATGCCACAAGGCAAACACAATGGAAGAGAAAAGCGCGTGAAGAGGCCATGGGGTGGGGGTAAAGCCTTGTAAATCTACCGATAGTCATCAAGCGGGCATGACTTCAGCCGTCAAGTCCCGCTCAAGAAGAGAGGTGCAAATGGGTTCCAGTTCATCAAAATCGCCATTCTTCACCGAACACTTCCCGCGTGTGTGCACGATCAAGGCACACTGCTCGGCCTGCAACACCTCGTGCCCACAGTAGGCCATGAGGCATTCTATGACATGGTCAAAGGTGTTGTGATCGTCGTTGAACAGCACAATGTGCCAACCATCCGAAACGGATTCTTCCAAGGCTACCGACTCCTCGACCAGCGTCTCTTCCTCGACTGCACCCAAACGTAGCGTCTGCACCATGGTGCAATTTAATCCCGAACGCGTACCCACATATTCCGGCCGGCTTCTTTCAGTGCCCTTCATAGGCCATTCCAAACCCCTTATTGGGGATACAGGAACAAACCGAACCTGAGGCTGTTGTTTAGATGATATGATACGCAAACCCAGCATCTTGCTCCTCGGATCCGACAGCGCGACCCGACTCCCCTCAAGCCAACTTTCTGAGTTCGGTTGTGACGTGCGAACCGCCGGTAAAGTCGCTGAAGCAGCAGGCCTGTGCTTGTTCGCTCCACCTGACCTCGTCGTGGTCTGTGAACAAAAAAGCGGCCTGAGCGACTTTGTCGAGCAGCTCAAGGCACAGAACAAAATATTGCTGTTGGAATGGGCGCAAGTGCTCGCCGATGGTTCCCCAGACACTGAAGGGTCTATCGAAGAGGCCGTAGAAGAGGTGCTGCAAGAAATGGAGCAGTCGAAGGTCCGCGCCAAGCACTTCTTTACCAAAGTGGGAAACAAGTTGCGTCGCATCCACCTGCAGGACGTGCGTTTCATCGAAGTCGAAGGAAAGTACAGCGCCATCCACGTGGGTGAGCGCAAGTACAATGTGAAGGCCAGCCTCAAAGATTTGCTGTTGAAGCTACCTCTGGAAGATTTTGTGCGGGTGAGCCGAAACTATGTGATCAACATCGACCGCGTCAACCACATCGACACATTCCAATTCATCATCAAGATTGACAACGACGAGATTCCCATCTCACGTACGTACAAGGATGAATTGATGAAGCGCATTCAGATGCTCTGAGTGCGGATGGCCCTGTTGTTCACACTGGGCGATTCCAACCAAATCCTGACCACCTCCAAGCCTGAAGCTGCATTTGTGGCTCTTCTAGGACGTGGGCCTGACCTAAGAGTCCGTTTCGAACGGCACTCCAGCCGTGTTCCTTGTCGCACAGAATCAACCATTCTCTGCGTCGGGCCCACCAGGCACCGGCTGCAAAGCGGATGATGTCGCCCTCGTGCAGCCATTTGTCATCGATATCGCGCAAGCCTGTGCACCGATCGCGTTGGGACCATTTGATTTTGCGACCCGACCACCACAGCCCTTCGCGGCTGTAAAACCGCTGGCCCGTCACTTCCTCGCGCATCCATCCCACAATCCTTTCTCCCCGGCGCAATCTGTACCGGATCACATTTCCAACTGGTGTAATCTGTTGAGGCTTCACTCCATACAAACAATGTGCTCACCCGCTGGTTCTCACATGTGTACGAAAAGACGCAATCTGGGAGCAAAGCCGCGGTAACCGGAATAAATTTGTTTCATGTCCGAGCATCCAGCGCCAGAACAAGCGCACCCGAAGGGGTCCGAGAACCATGAACCTGCACATTTCATTGAGCAGATCATCAAAGACGACCTCGCGGCTGGAAAACACGCGCAAATCCACACGCGGTTTCCACCAGAGCCCAATGGCTACCTGCACATTGGGCACGCCAAAGCCATCTGCCTGTCTTTTGGATTGGCCGAGCGCTATGGCGGACGCGTCAACCTGCGTTTCGATGACACCAATCCCGAAAAGGAAAACCAGGAATACGTAGACGCCATCCGCAGGGATGTTTCTTGGCTCGGCTATGAGTGGAACGGGGGAGAATTCTACACCAGCGATTATTTCGACACCCTCTACGGTTTCGCAGTACAACTCATCAAAGGTGGACACGCCTATGTGGACCACCTTACCCCTGAAGAAATGGCCGCTGGAAAGGGTACGCCGACCCAAGCGGGCACCAACAGTCCTTGGCGCAGCAGGTCGTCAGCGGAGAGCCTACAGCTCTTTGAGGAGATGAAGGCCGGCGTCCACCCGGATGGCCACGGCGTACTGCGCGCCAAAATTGACATGGCACACCCCAACATGCACATGCGTGACCCGGTGATTTACCGCGTCAAACGCGCCCACCACCACAGGACCGGGGACGATTGGTGCATCTACCCCATGTACGACTTCGCCCATGGCCAAAGTGATTCCATAGAAGGCATCACCCACTCGCTGTGCACGTTGGAGTTTGAAGTGCACCGGCCCCTCTACGAGTGGTTCATTGAGACATTGGAGATCTTCCCGAGCCGACAGATCGAGTTTGCCCGATTGAACCTCGACCACACAGTGATGTCCAAGCGCAAGCTCTTGCGTTTGGTCGAAGAAGGCGTAGTCGACGGGTGGGACGACCCCCGCATGCCCACCATCAGCGGATTGCGCAGAAGGGGCTTCACACCAGAAAGCATCCGCACATTTTGCGACCGCGTCGGCATTGCCAAAAGGGAAAACGTGATCCACTTCAGTTTGCTGGAGTGGGCATTGCGCGACCACCTCAACCGCTCTGCCAACCGTGCCATGGCGGTGTTGGATCCCGTCAAATTGGTGGTGACCAATTACCCCGAGGAACAGACTGAAATGCTGCCCTCAGAGAACAACCCGGAAGATCCGGAAGCGGGCAGCCGGGAGATGCCGTTTTCCAAGACTTTGTGGATGGAAAGGGACGACTTCAAAGAGGAAGCCAACAAAAAATGGTTCCGCTTGGCCCCCGGCAAAACCGTCAGGCTGAAATCCGCCTACATCATTCGTTATGTCGACCATGTCATGGATGCGGAAGGGCGCCTGCAAGAAGTGCACGTAGAGTACTTCCCCGACAGCAAGAGCGGATCGGATACCAGCGGCATCAAAGCCAAAGGCACCTTGCATTGGGTCAATGCCGCAACCGCTGTCGACGCCGAGGTGCGTCTGTACGACAGGCTGTTCTCCGATCCCACACCCGATGGCCACGCCGACCGGGACTTTACCGAGTTTCTCAATCCAGACAGCCTCGAGATCAAAACGGCCTGCAAGCTCGAGCCCTCACTGGCCCAAGCCGATGCCTCGCGTCCATATCAGTTCACGCGCCTCGGTTACTTCGTGTTGGACGAAAAACGGACAGCGGAAACAGGCACCCCGGTATGGAACCGTTCGGTCACCCTCAAGGACGGCTGGAAGGGGTAGGCAAGACTTCCACGCCTTCCAACCACGCATCAAAAGATTCCCTGGCCTCCACTTCGTTCATTTTCCCGGCGGACACCTGGTCCTGTAGGGAATTCCATTGGGACAGAATTTGCGGGCCGTGGTGCATCAACAAACGGTTGGCCGCCTCAGGCTCATTGGCAATGAGGCCATCCAAAATGGCATCTTTGATCAGGTTCTTGATGGCACCAATCGGACGACACGGCGGAATGTCCAGCGCCTTCATGATCTGTTCCCCGCTGATGGGAGGTTCGAAATTTCGCACCCGGTCCTTTTCCTCTACCTCCACCAACTTGCGGACGACGACGTCATAGTTTCGGAGATAGCGCTCGACTTTCGCCTCGTTCTTTGAGGTAATGTCGGCGCGGGCCAACAGCATCAGGTCATCCACATCATCGCCCGCCTCAAACAGCAAGCGGCGCACAGCACTGTCGGTGACTTCCTCTTTGGTCAAGGCGATGGGGCGCAGGTGGAGCAATACCAGTTTCTGCACATACTTCATCTGGTGGTCCAAGGGAAGCTTCAATCGCTTAAAAATCTTGGGGACCATGCGCGCACCGCGGTCTTCATGTCCGTGGAAAGTCCAACCGTGATCGGGATGGAAGCGCTTGGTCGGCGGCTTGGCGATGTCGTGCAACAACGCAGCCCACCTGAGCCAGAGGTTGTCACTGCCCACGGCCACATTGTCCACCACCTCCAGCGTGTGGTAAAAGTTGTCCTTGTGACCGATACCATTTCGACGCTCCACACCATGCAGTGCGACCATCTCCGGGAAAAACACATGCAGCAACTCCGTCTTGAACATCAGCTTGAAGCCGACACTGGGCTTGCGGCTGAGCAAGATCTTGTTGAGCTCCACATGGATGCGCTCCGATGAAATGATCTCCAGGCGGCGGCTGTTGCGGCGGATGGCCTCCAACGCTTCGTCTTCAATCTTGAATCCCAACTGCGACGCAAACCGAATGGCGCGCAACATGCGCAAAGGGTCATCGCTGAAGGTCACATCCGGATCGAGGGGGGTCCGGATCAATTTTTGCTCCAGGTCCTTCAGTCCACCAAATGGATCAATCAACTCACCAAAGCCATCAGAATTAAGCCGAATGGCCAAGGCATTGATCGTGAAATCGCGGCGCAGTTGATCGTCCTCAATGGTGCCGTCTTCCACAATGGGCTTTCGGCTGTCGCGCTGGTAAGATTCCTTGCGCGCGCCCACACATTCAATTTCGCACCCTCCATGCCGAAACATGGCCGTTCCAAAACGCTTGAACACGGTCACCTTTCCGGCATGTAAAGACTGGGCCACATCACGGGCAAGGGCGATGCCGCTGCCTTCCACCACAATGTCGATGTCCTTGGATGGTCGGGCCAGCAGCAAGTCCCGAACGAAACCCCCAATGGCATAGGCCTCGACACCCTTCTTGTCCGCTACACTGCCAATGGCGCGAAAAACCGGGTGCTTCAACTCCTCAGAGAAATTCATGCCCGCAGAATTTCAATGCGCCCAGCAGCGTCCAATTTGACCATGCTCGAAGGTTCGCCACTTTTTCGGTCGCGGCCCGTGGCGCAGACGTGGTCCACACCGGACCGCAATGCCCCAGCAATTTCAGAGAAGTGCCCCGGCGTGCGTTGGCCCGCAAGATTGGCAGAGGTCGAAACCAACGGCACGTCTATGCCGCGAATGATGAACTGAAGGAAGGGGTCGTGCACCACCCGCATCGCCAAGCTGCCGTCCTCAGCCAACAATTTCGGGGTGACATCCCGGCCTCCGGGCAGCACGAAAGTCATGGGCCGGGCTCCGGGGTCGTGCTCGCGCAAGAGGTCCCAAGTGATGTCGGGAATGGGGTGGGCGTATTCTTCCAACAATCCCTCCGCGTCAAGCAGCACCAAAGAGGGCTGGGCCGATTCGCGCCCTTTGAGCGCATACAGCCGGTCCAGGGCCTCCGCATCATCTGCGCGGCAGCCCAGGCCCCACACTGTATCGGTGGGGTAGAGGATGATGCCGCCCGCCTTCAAACAGCGAACTGCGGCAATGGCGTCTTCTCGCCAAGGGGCGTTTTTCAGTGCGCGTGGAGCCAAACCGATACGTTTTTTTCAATGCGGGCTGCCGTGTCCACCACCTCGGGCTTCTGGAACGGCAAACCTGTGACTTGTTCGTACAGCGAAATGTACCGGGTGCTGACCAATTCAACGAAATCATCGGTCATTTCAGGGACCTGCTGCCCCTCCAATCCCATGAAGCCGCCTGCGATGAGCCATTCACGCACGAATTCCTTGCTCAACTGCACCTGGGGTGCGCCCGATTGCTGCCTTTCTTCAAAACCCGCTTTGTGAAAATACCGGCTGCTGTCAGGCGTGTGCACCTCATCCATGAGCATCAATTCGCCCTTGTACAGGCCAAACTCATATTTGGTGTCCACCAGAATCAACCCCCGTTCTGCGGCCATGGCCTGACCACGGGCGAAGAGGGCCCGCGTGATCCGCTTCATTTCTCCGTAGCGCGCGGCATCCACAAGGCCCTTGGCCAAGAGCTCCTCCTCGGAGATGTCCTCATCGTGCCCGGCGTCGGCCTTGGTTGCCGGCGTGATGATGGGTTCGGGAAATGCCCCGTGCTCCTGCATGCCCTCCGGCAGCACGACCCCACACAACAGACGGCCACCGTCACGGTAGGTCCGCCACGCATGGCCCGTCAAGTGCCCCCGAATGACCATCTCCAAGCGAATCGGTTCGCAGCGCTTGCCCACCGCCACATTGGGGTCGGGGGTATCCTCAAGCCAGACCGGCACAATGTCAGAGACTGCATGAAGCATGTGCGCGGCCAGCTGATTCAGCACCTGTCCCTTGAATGGGATGGCCCGCGGCAGCACCACATCAAATGCAGAAATCCGGTCGCTGGCCACCATCAAGAGCCTGTCATCGGGCATCGTGTGCACATCCCGCACCTTGCCGCGGTAGAAATCGCGTTCTCCATCAAAACGCAGCCGCTGCTCAAAAAGCGGCGCCGGTGACAGCGTCTTGTTCATCCTTCGGTTGTTTCGTTGTGCCCATCTCCATCCTCGGCCGCATCGCGGTCTTCATCCTTTGTCCATTTCACAGGAGGCACCTTGCCAATGGATGGCCCCATTCCCCCTGAGCGCCCCTTCTCCTCAGCAGATTCAAAGGCCTTGATCACCTTTTTGACCAGCTTGTGGCGGACCACGTCATCCCCCGTCAAGGTCACAAATTCCAAGCCTTCGACACCGTCGAGCACCCGCTTGGCAAAGCGCAAGCCGCTTTCCTGCCGGTGGGGGAGGTCCACTTGTGTGGCGTCTCCGGTCACCACAAACGTCGCAGAACGGCCCATGCGGGTGAGAAACATCTTCATCTGCGCCACCGTTGAATTCTGGGCTTCGTCCAAAATCACAAAGGCCTTGTCCAAGGTCCGTCCCCGCATAAAAGCCAGCGGCGCGATTTCGATGACGCCCTTTTCCAGATGGTCGGCAACGCGATCGTAAGGGAGCATGTCGGTCAGGGCATCGTACAAGGGCTGCATGTACGGATCCAACTTTTCTTTCAGGTCGCCGGGAAGGAAACCCAGGTTTTCGCCCGCCTCCACGGCAGGGCGCGTCAAAATGATGCGCCGCACCCGTTTTTCCTTGAGGGCCTGCACGGCGAGGGCCACAGCGGTGTAGGTTTTTCCCGAGCCTGCAGGACCAATGGCAAAGACCATGTCCTTGTGGCGCACTGCCTCGACCAATTTGCGCTGGTTGGGCGTCCGGGCGGTCACCCGCAGGCCTCCGGGCCCGTAGACCAAAGTGTCGTCTGTGGAAGCGGCCTGCTTCATCTCAATCCCATCGTCGCGCATCAGCTGATCGAGGTCGTCCTCACCCAGCTTGCCATAACGCTCCATGTGCCACACCAGCAAGTCCCACTTGGCGGCAAACACATCCAAATCAGCTTTGGCCCCCATGGCTTTGACCTCCGTACCGCGTCCCACGAGTTTCAACTTTGGAAAGAAGGCCTTGAGCACGGCAAACTTCTTGTTTCCAACCCCGAAGAACTCGAGAGGAGGGATATCGGGCAGGTTAAATCGGCGTTCTGAACTCACTTTGGGGATGGGCTGTGGGCAGGTTGTGTGATATCTCGCAAAACTTTCGCAAATCTACTCCGAAGGGTTGCTCAATTTTGAAGTTGAATGGAGCAACCCATCGCCGTACCCCGCATCATCACGCTGACCTCCGATTACGGTGCGGACAGTTTGTATGCTGCAGCGCTCCGCGGCACCATCATTTCGCGGGACCCGAGCATTCGCATCGTCGATATTTCGCACACGATTTCTCCGTTTGACACCAACCAGGCCGCGTTTGCACTGCGGTCCACCGCCTCCCATTTTCCAAAGGGCACTGTGCACCTCATCGCCATGAACTCCAACCAGACCGGTGACTACTTGCACCGCGTCATGGAACTCGCTGGACAATTTTATGTGGCGTTGGACGATGGCATCTTCTCACTCATCGCCGACCGAGAACCCGAAGCGGTTTACGACATCACCGTCACTTCAGAGAGCGACATCTTGACCTTTCCCGAACGCCACATTTTTGCGCAAGTCGCTTGCCACCTGGTCCAGGGGGGAGTGCCCGCCGTCATTGGACGACCGGCCACCGGCTGGGTCGAAAGCGAATGGCAGCGTCCACTCATCGGCACCGACTACGTGCAAGGCATCGTGCTCCACGTGGACACCTACGGCAACCTGATCACCAACATCGACCAGCGCACCTTTCGGGAAGTCGGCAAAGACCGGAGCTTCAGGATACCGCTGCGCACGAGCCGCATGGATGTCAGCCGCATTCACAAACACTACGGCGCTGTCCCCGATGGGGAGAGGGTCGCCCTTTTCAACCACATGGGCCTGCTCGAAATCGCGATCAACCATGGCGCCAATGCCACCGGCGGCGGTGCAAGCCAATTGTTTGGCTTGGGCACGGGTTCAGTGGTCAGGATTGAATTTCAATCAAACACCCCTTCCAACAGCCTATGATTGTCCGCATCGTCCACATGCATTTTCGCAAAGAGGCCCTTTCCTCCTTCTTGGCCCTCTTCGACGAGCACCGCAGCGATATCGCCGGTCAGCCAGGATGTCGCAACCTGCAGCTTGTCCAAGCCGAACAAGATGAGTGCGCCATCAGCACCATCAGCCAATGGGACGCGCCCGAAGACCTTGAGGCTTACCGCAACAGCGCCCTTTTCCAACACATCTGGCCCGCCACCAAAGCCCTGTTCTCAGCATCTCCTGCCGCGAGCAGCCACACCGTGCGCTGGGCTTCCTAATTTCGAAGCCGATTCATGATTGCCCTGTACAAGAAGGAACTGCGCGCTTTTCTCACCTCGGTGGTCGGCACTGTGGTGTTGGGTGTTTTCCTTTTGATCGGCGGACTGTTCCATTGGGTCTTTCCCGGCCAATGGAATCTCCTGTCCAACGGCATTGCAGAACTCAATGCCTTTTTCCTCTTCACCCCTTGGGTGCTGATGTTTCTCATACCCGCCATCACCATGCGGTCCATCCCCGAGGAGCGCGCTCAAGGCACGCTTGAATTGCTGCTGACGCACCCCCTCGATCCGCGGCGCATCATCTTGGCCAAATTCGCAGCGGGCCTCACCCTGGTGACCCTGGCGCTGCTGCCCACGCTCATCAGCTTTGCCATCCTCCACCACCTCGGAAACCCTCCGGGCAACATCGACAATGGCGCTGTCCTCGCAGGTTATCTGGGTCTGGTCATGTTGGGAGGTGCATTTGTCGCCACTGGGCTGGCGGCATCTTCGCGTTCCAAAAGCCAAATCGTGGCCTTTCTGACCGCCGTACTGACCTGCCTGGTCTTTTACTACGGCCCTTCAGCACTCGGGTCCTATGACCTGTTTGGAGGGTGGGACCACATCGTACAGTGGTGCGCCATGGAGACGCATTTCCGGTCCATCGGCACCGGCGTCATCGTGATCGGTGACGTCTTGTGGTTCACCGTATACATCGCCATGGCATTGGCGGTGGCCCAACGTCAAATCCAGCCCGGAAAGCCATGAATGCGGCATCCATATTCAAGCGCCTCAACCACCGTGGGACCAGGGCTGTGCTGGTTTCACTGGTCCTGCTCTTCATCGCCGAGCAAGGCGACTGGCGCATCGACGTGACAGAGGATGGCAGGCACAGCCTCACCGATGCGACCACAGATATGCTGGCGGAACTGGCCGCAGGAGAGGAGGAGGTCCTGGTGCGCTGCTACCTCGAGGGGGATTTTCCCGCCAGGTACAGGCGGCTTTCCGAAGAAATCAAAAGCAAGCTCCGGACCTTTTCGCGTCGGAGCGGAGGGAAGGTGCGCTGGGATTTCATCGATGTCGCAGAAAGTGGAGATGACAAAACCATCGGCGAGACCGAACTGGCGCTCTACGAACAAGGACTGAGGTTCACCCGCGTGGCCTACCGCGAAAACGGGGTGTCCGCCTTCCAAAATGTCTGGCCCTGTGCCATGGTCACGGTGAACGGGGTCGACTATCCGGTTCAATTTCTCCGGTCAGAGACCATGGAACCCGACGAAGTGATGGCACAAAACGCCATCAACCAGGTGGAATTCACCCTCGGGCAGGCCATCCGGCTCGGCATGCGCAGCCGCCGGCCCGTGGTCGGCTTCTTGCAGGGGCATGGGTGCTGGTCTCCCGCAGAGACAGCAGATTTCTCCAACGACCTCGCGGAGACTGTAGACGTCATCGATGTGGTGCTCGACGGCAAGGTGGACGCCCTGTGCGAGAAGATCGAGGGAAGACCGGACCGGCAACCCAAATTCGACGCCCTGATCATCGCCGGGCCCGACTCCATGTTTAGCGACAGGGACAAGCTGCTGCTCGACCAGTACCTCATGAATGGTGGGCGCATGCTGTGGCTGGTGGACCCTTTGGTCACAGACAGAGACAGCCTGGCTCAATTGCAATTCACCATGGCCACCACCCGGGACATCGGCCTGTTCGATCAACTCTTTCACTACGGCGCTCGCTTGAACCGCGACATGGTGCTCGACGCCCAGTGCGCCCCCATCATGCTCGGGGCAGGCCCCATGGGGGATCACCGCAACATGCAGATGTTCAGCTGGTATTTCGCCCCCGTCGTGCTGTCCACTCCCGAAGCCCACCCCATCTGCGCCAACCTGGACCCTGTCCATTTCGACTTTGCCGGCAGCATCGACATCGTCAACGAACGGGCGGAAAACCAGGCCACTGTATTGCTCTCTTCTTCCAACCGCGCCGTGACCTACAAGGCGCCTGCGCGGGTGGGAACGGGGGTCGTGGAACTCCCGCCTGAACATTTCGATACCGGCCTCATGGAAGGCTACCCCCTCGCTGTGCTGCTGGAAGGGCAATTCGAGAGCTTTTTCGCGCTCCGGTTGGGTGCAGAACTGCGCAACGATCCGGATTTCGCATTCAAAGCAGCGACGGAGAACGGCAAGTTGATCTTGGTCTCCGATGCGGACTTCATTCGCAACGATGTGCGCGTCACGGATGGTGGCTTGGCCCCCATGCCACTGGGCTATGACCGTTACTCACAACGGGTCATCTATGACAACAAGGAATGGCTGCTCAATGCGGTCAGTTATCTCTTGGACGACGCCGCACAGATCAGCCTCAGGTCCCGGTCCATCGCTTTTCGTCCCTTGGACGATGCCCGGATCCGTGGCAGAGAGAGCATGTGGTCCTTTTTGGCCGTTGGCGGTCCCGTATCCATCGCGCTGTTGGCAGGGTGGATCATGGCCTTGTGGCGCAGAAAGCAATGGGAAAGCGGAAATACAGCAGGCACGTCATGAACCGGAGTTTCATTTTCCCCCTCATTCTCCTTGCCCTGCTCTTGGGTGCAGCCCTGGTCACCTGGCAATCTGATCAGGGCCGGCTCGACGCCGACGAAGGCACGCATTTTTCCATAGCCGACACCTCCCGGGTGACGCGCATCCGCATCGCCGACACCGAAGGACGCACCGCGGTTTTGCAGCGGGTGGACAACAACCCCCTCGGTTTGTGGCAGCTCAATGGAAAGTACTTGGCCAGAAAAGACGCCACCGACCTGCTGCTCAAAACCTTCAAGCGCATTTCCGTGCGCCAGCCGGTACGCCATTCTGCCAAAGAGGGTGTACTCAAAATGATGGCTGCAGCCGGGAAACGCGTGGACATCCACCTCGACGGAGCCGAGACCCCGGAAAAAACATGGTTCATCGGCACCCCCACCCAAAGCCACACCGGCACCCACATGCTCTTGGAGTTGCCGGGCACAGGCCGGGCGGCCGATCCATATGTGACGCACCTGGAAGGGTTTACAGGTTTTCTTTCTACCCGCTTTTTTACCGACGAGACCGAATGGCGGTACACGGGGGTTTTCGAGTCCAATGCCGATGACATCGCAACGGTCACGGCCACACCGCTCGATGACAGGGGAGGTGCCGTCACCCTGCAATGGGATTCGACCCAAACGCTCATCACAGCTGTGTTCAAAGGCGCCACGGTCGATTTGCCACAAGGGGTGCTCAGGGACACCTGGCTGCGGTTCAAGAAGGTCCACGTCGAGACCTGGAACAGCCACTTGAGTCTGGACCGACAGGACAGCCTGCGCAACAGCCCTCCGGCATGGCAAATCCGCGTGGCCTACAAAGACGGCACCCAAAAAGGCATAGACCTTCATTGGAAAAGCCCCATCATGGACGAATACGACGACCAAGGGCAGCTCATGGACCACGATGGCAGCCGCATGTATGCGGTACACAACGGAGAGTGTGCCCTCGTGCAGACGTTTGTATTCAATCCCATCCTTGAATTCTGGCGCTCCTTTCCGGGCAGCAGCACAACAGCCTCCTTGCCATGAACGCTTACCTCATAGACGGCATCCGCACGCCCATCGGACGCTTCGGCGGCGCCCTCGCCCCGGTCCGGGCAGATGACCTGGCCGCGCACCCCTTGCGTCAACTCCTGGCCCGCCATCCCGCTTTTGACCCTGCCGCCATCGATGACGTCATCATGGGCTGTGCCAATCAAGCCGGCGAAGACAACCGCAACGTGGCCCGCATGGCGCTGCTGTTGGCCGGGCTTCCGCACACTGTCCCGGGTGAAACGGTGAACCGCTTGTGCGCTTCGGGCATGGCCGCTGGCATTCATTCCGCGCGTGCCCTGCACGTGGGGGACGCCGACGTCATGCTGGCTGGAGGGGTAGAACACATGACCCGTGGTCCGTGGGTGATGAGCAAAGCGAGCTCGGCATTTGGCCGGGATGCTGAAATGCACGACACCAGCTTTGGTTGGCGCTTCATCAACCCGAAACTCGACAGCGTTTACGGCACTGAGGGGATGGGTTCAACAGCAGAAAACCTCGTGGACCTGCACGGCATCAGCCGAGAAGACCAAGACCGGTTCGCAGCGTGGTCCCAACAAAAAGCCCATGCTGCCCTGCAAGATGGCAGGCTGGCCGAAGAAATTGCCCCGGTGACCATCCCGCGCCGCAAGCAAGATGATCTCGTCTTTGCCGATGACGGTTTCATCCGCCCAGGCACCACGGCTGAGGTATTGGCCAAATTGAGACCGGCTTTTAGAAAGGAGGGAGGTTCGGTCACAGCGGGCAACAGCAGTGGCCTCAACGATGGCGCATGCGCATTGCTCATGGCCAACGAGCAGGGCATCAATCGCTGGGACTTCCGCCCCATAGCGCGCATCGTGGGCAGTGCCGTGGTGGGGGTAGAGCCGCGGATCATGGGCATAGGCCCCGTCGAAGCCACCCGCAAAGCACTGGCCCGAACAGGACTGTCGCTGGACGACATGGACCACATCGAGATCAACGAAGCCTTCGCTGCACAGGCATTGGCCTGCACCCGCAGCCTGGGACTGGAAGACGATGACCCGCGCATCAACCCACAAGGTGGTGCCATCGCCATCGGCCATCCGTTGGGCATGACCGGTGCGCGTCTCCTGCTGACTGCCGCACGCCAGCTCCAGCGGACCCGCGGCAAGTACGCCCTGGTCACCCTTTGCATTGGAGTAGGACAAGGGTTTGCCACCATCCTTGAAAACCCCGACGCACCGTGATCCAATCTTTCAAGGACATGGTGCCGGTGGTGGATCCCCGCGCTTTTGTGCATCCGCGAGCCGTTGTCATCGGTCACGTCACGATTGGCCCTGATTGCTTCATCGGGGCAGGGGCTGTCTTGCGGGGCGATTGGGGCCGCATTGAATTGGCCAAGGGATGCAATGTCCAGGAAAATGCTGTCATCCACATGTTTCCAGGGACCACCGTCTCATTGGCCGAAGGTGCACATGTGGGCCATGGCGCCATCATTCATGGCGCACAACTCGGCGCACAGTGCATGATTGGAATGAACGCCGTCGTCATGGACAACGTCCAAGTGGGCCCGGGGTGCATTGTCGGCGCCTTGTCCTTTCTCAAGGCCGACAGCCAATGGGCACCCCGCAAAATCATTGCCGGCAACCCCGCCAAAGAAATAGGGGAGGTCTCCGACGACATGTATGCCCACAAAGTGGAAGGCACCGGACTCTACCAGCAATTGCCTGCCGACTGCAAGGCGTCACGCCAAGAGGTCACGCCATTGACGTCCGTCCCCGCAGATCGGGTCGCAGACTTCCCCTCATTTGAAACATGGCAACAGCGGCGTAAACGCCACTGATACGATCACTCATGGCCAAGGGCCCCTTTCATTTCAAGACCTTTTTCGTGGAGCAGGACGGCGCTGCCATGAAAGTTGGCACCGATGGCATTGTGCTCGGGTGTTGGACCCCCATTGATGGAGCACGAACCATTCTCGACGCCGGTGCAGGCAATGGCTACGTGGGCATCATGTTGTTGCAAAGGGCAGAGGCCAAGTGCCACTTGATTGGCGTTGAACTCGAAGCGCAGGCCGCATCACAATGTGCAGCCAACTATGTCACCCAACCCTTTCCGGCCCAAACAACAGCGTGGCATGGTCCCGTGCAGGAGGCCGCAGCGGCACATCCTGAGTGGCAAGGCGGCATCGACCTCGTGATTTCCAATCCCCCCTTTTTCCGCGACAAACCCAAGTCACCCAATGTGGCGCGAAACCTGGCGAGACACGACGACACATTGACCATGGCAGACATGGCCAAATCAGCCCACGACCTGCTCAAAGAAGGAGGGAGGCTCAGCACCATTTGGCCCATCGACCGAAAAGAAGAATGGAACAGCTGGGCCACTGGTTGCGGCTTTGAAATCCAACAAACCGTGCTTGTCAAAACGATGCGGCACCTGGCCCCCAAACGTTTCCTCTCCCTGTGGCGAAAAAAGGATGCACTACACGACAGTGCAGCAACCACACACAACGAGACGACACTCGTACTGGAGGGCGAGGCCACATTGGACTACACCGACCAATACCTGGCCATCGTGCGGCCCTACTTGAGGGGCACCTAAAAAAAAGGGGGGCGGCTGATCAGCCTCCGAGCACGCGCTTGAGGTCACCCAACTGCTTGGTCCAAAGAAGCTTCGCCTCTTCGACTTCATCGTCTTCGGCAAAGTCCGTCACCAGAAGTGCCGTATCCCCCGTCAGCGGGTCAATCTTTATGCGCATCTCAAAGAAGGACTTCTCACCCTCTTCTTCGTGCTCTATCCAGCGGTATTTCACGAATTCCTCTCTTTTCTGAGAAATGAGACGCGCGGATTCCTCTGAGCCATCCCAGAAGAAAGTGAAGACGTCCTTTTTGATATTGACGTCATCGGCAAACCACTCTGACAATCCACTTGGATTGTTAAGTCGGCTAAAAATCGAGCCCTTACTCGCCTGAATGGGCACCTCTACCTGAAATTCAACAAGGTCCATGAGTTGTATGGAATGGCGCGAAGATACAATTCACAAGCAGGGTAGGCTACCTGGCCAACCCTAACATTCCCAAAATAAGCCGCCAAAAGTGGTTCTTCTTGCTACATTTGCCGCCCGTTTGACCTGTGGACAACACCTGGCGAGGTAGCTCAGCTGGTTAGAGCGCAGGATTCATAATCCTGAGGTCGAGAGTTCAAGTCTCTCTCTCGCTACTTAAAAAAGCCTGATTCACGTCAGGCTTTTTTCATTGTCGCGTTTTCCGTTTTAATCGACTAAACTAATTTTTAATACAACTAAACCCATTTAAAAGAAGACGAATAACTATCTTTACAAGACCAACTTTCACGATGCGCTTCCTACTTGCCACTATTTGCTTTGCCACCACCTTGCTCAGCTGGGGACAATGCGCCGATCCCGCAGCTTGCAACTTCGATCCCAACGGCACCGCTTCAGGCGAAAGCACGCCTTGCCTCTCCATGGAGACACATGCGGTCCACACAGAGGGTACTTTGGCAGGCATGACCACGTACAGGTTGTATGTGCACCTGCCAGAATCAGACAATTTCCTTTCTGCCATCAGCACCATCATCACAGGGTGCACCGACGCGGCGGCATGCAACTATTCTCCGACGGCCAGCTACGACGATGGCAATTGCGAATACAGCAGTTGTGACGGTTCAAGTTTGCCTGCAAACATGCCCTCCAGTCCTTCTGTCATCAGCATCACCACCACCACTTCCTTCTACCAGGATCCCCTCGGAAGCGCCACGGCCTCGGGCATCATGTCCAGCATTCTTTCCTTCTTCCCGGATCTGGTGTACGACAGCTACGTGACCATTGGCCACGCGCCTGAAAACGGCACTCCCAGCGCCACAATCAGCACCATCGCCAGCCCCAATCAGAACTGGGTGGCTGCATTCGAAGCGGGCAACAACCTCATCATGGACGACCAAATTGGCGGACTGTGGTACATCTATAATGATGGAAACGACCAGGGCGTCCCCGATGCAGACGGAAAAGTCCTCATTGCACAGCTCACCACCGACGGCACCATTGCAGCAGAAGTCTCCGGTCAGTTTTTTCCCGACTTCGGAACCGGCGTCAACGGTGAAGCCGATGGCACCCAGGACCAACTGTTTGTTGCGGAACTCGGTGCAGCATGTCCCAATGACCCCAATGGAGGGTGCACCTATGCTGAATCCGGGCTCGACTGCGACGGCAATTGCCTCAATGACGCCGATAGCGATGGCATCTGCGATGAAAACGACCCCTGCGTGGGCACATTCGACGCTTGCGGCGTGTGCAACGGCCCCGGTGAGATCTACGACTGCGGATGCACCGACATCCCCGCGGGAGACTGCGACTGCAATGGCAACCAAGCCGATGCCCTCGGCGTTTGCGGAGGGCCGTGCAGCGCCGATACCGACGGCGATGAGGTGTGTGATGACATCGACGATTGTGTCGGCGCCTATGACGCCTGTGGCGTGTGCAATGGTCCAGGTGAAATCTATGACTGTGGTTGTACTGACATTCCCGCGGGCGACTGCGATTGCGATGGCAATCAATTGGATGCACTCGACGACTGTGGCGGAAGCTGCGCAGCCGATAGCGACACTGATGGGATCTGCGACGATGTCGATCCCTGCATCGGTAGTTATGATGCGCTGGGAGCATGCAACGGTTCTTGTGCGGCCGATGCCGATGCCGACGGTCTTTGCGACGATGTGGATGACTGCGTAGGCACCTACGATGCCTTGGGCATTTGCAATGGAACATGCCCTGCAGATGTCGATGAAGACGGTGTCTGCGACAATGCTGAAATTCTGGGGTGTACAGATCCTGCAGCGTGCAACTATGATGATGAAGCCACTGAGGAAGATGGGACCTGCACTGAACTGGACGCCGTAAACGTCTGTGGCGGAACATGCACGTCCGACGCTGATGAAGATGGCATTTGTGACAGTGAAGACGCCTGCATAGGTGCCTATGACGCGTGTGGCGTATGCAACGGACCAGGCGCCACACACGCGTGTGGCTGTACCGAGATTCCCAACGGCGACTGCGACTGCGATGGCAACCAATTGGATGTGGTCGGCGTCTGCGGAGGAACCTGCACCGCCGATATCGACCAAGACGGCATCTGCGACGATGTCGACGACTGCTTGGGTGCCTATGATGCGTGTGGCGTGTGCAATGGGCCAGGCGACATTTTCCAATGCGGCTGCGCCAACATTCCCCCTGGAGATTGCGATTGCGATGGAAATCAACCCGATGCCCTTGGCGTGTGCGGAGGCGCTTGCACGGCCGATCTCAATGGAAACGGGATCTGTGATGACCTCGAATACTTGCTCGAAACCGAAGGGTGCACCGACACGCTCGCTTGTAATTTTTCAGGCTGCGCCACCCTCGACGATGGCAGCTGTCTATACAGCGATGCCCTCGGCGTCTGCGGTGGAACCTGCGCTGCCGATACGGACGGCGATGGCATCTGCGACACCGATGAGGTCGGAGGCTGCACCAACCCCTTCGCCTGCAACTACGACGACACCGCCACCGATGACGATGGCTCCTGCCTCACCGCCGACGCGATCGGGGCGTGCGGCGGTTCCTGCTCCGCTGATGCCGACGGCGATGGCCTTTGCGACGATGTCGACGACTGCGTGGGCACCCTCGACGCTTGCGGCATATGCAACGGGCCCGGTGAGATCTACGCCTGCGGATGCACCGACATCCCCACCGGCGACTGCGACTGCAATGGCAACCAGGCCGACGCCCTCGGCGTCTGCGGTGGAACCTGCGCTGCCGATACGGACGGCGATGGCATCTGCGACACCGATGAGGTCGGAGGCTGCACCAACCCCTTCGCCTGCAACTACGA
>ENA-UOXV01000188-UOXV01000188.1-marine-metagenome-genome-assembly--contig:-NODE-188-length-81468-cov-8.678123_pt1 | contig 81468 bp, 65 predicted proteins | sample MGYA00238165_ERZ766961 | MGnify/ENA primary metagenome ERZ766961 (study PRJEB28924, sample SAMN03173240) | marine metagenome | biome: Marine; feature: Water; material: Subsurface seawater | place: North...
AGGGCCCCGTTTCCCGCATGCTGGGGTTGAACCACGTCAAGCTGTTCACCGCCGGTGGCAGTGGCAACCTGCGGATCGCTGGCCTGGCAGAGGAGGAGGCCCAAACATTGAGGGCGGTCATCGAAGCGCGCACCCGCCGATGACCTCGGATTTTGCCACGCCCCGAAGGCAACATCCGCTGGGCATGCTGGTGCTGGCGGTCAAGTTTACTTGGAAGGTGATCCAGTCCGCTTGGCCCGCCTTGGTGGGCCTTTCCCTGGCCGATGCACAGTGGTACCACTTGTTGGGCATTCCTGTCATCTTGGGGCTCATCGGCGCATTTGCCGTGGTGTATTACTTGCGCTTTCATTTCCACGTGGCCTCGGATGCGCTCATCGTGGAGCGCGGCCTCTTTCAGCGCGAACGCTTGCAGATCCCCTTCGAACGCATCCAAGCCGTGCAGCTTTTCCAGGGGCCGGTCCAGCAACTCGTCGGTTTGACGGGCCTGCGGGTGGATACAGCAGGGTCTTCAGGCAGCGAGCTCGAGCTCGTGGCCATCCGCAAGCAGGATGCCGAGGGACTGCAGCTTTTGCTCAGAAGTCAGATGGCCTCACCTGAAAGTGCGACAGCAGACCCATTGTCTGGGGAAGCACCCACAGCAGCGGAAATGGCCCCCATGGTCGAACTCAGCTTTGCGGACCTGATGAAGGTGGGGCTGACCCAGAATCACATCAAAAACGCCTTTATCGGGTTTGCGGTTGTCATGTCCTTGTTTCAAGGGTTTGAGGACCGCCTTTCATTGTGGCTGGCGGGGTTGCCTCCTTTGGTGTTGACGGTATTGGGCATGGCCACGGTGCTGTTGATTGTGCCGGGCCTCATCATGATGGCCGTCGTCGGGGTGGTGACGAGCCTGATCGGCGCGGCACTCAATTTTTGGAAGCTCAAAAGCGCCATCGGTGCCGAAGGGGTGCAACTGGAGATGGGCTTGCTGCGGCGCAATGTCTTTGAGGTGCCCTTCGATAAGGTCCACCTGACGGAGTGGAAGAGCAATTGGTTGCGCCGCAAATTCGGATATGAAACGCTTCGGATTCGGCAGGCCCAAGCCGCTGGAGCAGGGGGGCTGCGCGTGTTCATTCCCGCCATGGAACCCCGCCACCGCGCGGCCATGGAGGCCGCTGTTTATCCCGACATCGCCCAGGGCGTCTTGGCCGAGGCGCGCCCAGCCGGTCGCCTGCGCTGGCTGCTTTTTGCCGGCGCCATCCTGCCCGCCCTGGCTGTGCTCATCAGCCCCAGCATCTCCCACGCCATCCTCGGGCTGTGCTGGGGTGCCTTCGTGTTTTGGACCACAGGGCGGCGCTTCGCGGCATACCGCATGGCGGTGCACAGCAATGCCATCGTCTTGGAAAGCGGTTGGTTTTGGCGCTCGAGAACCGTGCTCAAAATGGGCCAGCTTCAAGGGGTGGAGTGGCGACGCAACGCCCTGCTCGAGCGGCGCGGAATCGGCCACCTCGTGTTTCACACGGCCGCCGGGGCGCGCTCCTTTGGTTACATGCACAAGGAGCAGGGGCTGCGCATCTTGGATTTTGCCATCAACCAGCTTCACAGCGCGTCTCCGTCTGCCCCGCAACCTGCAGCCTAATGTTTTCTCCGGGGGTGCCCAATCCCCAAGCAACCTTCGCGCCCATTGGGTTGTATTTTCACCGTGACCGTGGGGAAGAACACCTTGACTGATACATTGGCCTCAGCCGTTGCCGGATTGCCCGCAACCGACTTGGCCGCGCTCGACACCGTCCAGCTGATGCGGCGGTTCGATACCAAGTATGTCATTCCCGAAACGTGGCTGCCCGATTTGATCGGGGCCATGACCGGCCATGCCCATGTCCTGTCGGTTGGGGGTCAGGCCGAATGCGCCTACGACAACCTCTACTTTGAGATGCCCGGTGACCAGTTCCTTCAGGACCACTTGCGCGGCAAGGCGCGCCGCATGAAGGTCCGCCGCAGGACCTATGCCAGCAATGGGCAAAGCTTTTTGGAGGTGAAACAGCGGCTCCCTGGAGGGCGGACCGTCAAGAACCGCATGGCCTACCAGACTGAAGATCCCGCCACTTTGGGCCGCGAGGAGATGGATTTTCTCCTCCCGCATCTGGCCCAAGCTGAATCGCTGAAGCCCAGGCTGCACGGCGCATTCTTGCGTACCACTTTGGTTGACTTTACGCGTCAGGAGCGCGTCACGGTAGACCGCAGTCTCCAGACCGCTTTGTTTGGGGACACCATGGTCCCGCTGTTGGAAGGTTTGGTGGTCATCGAGGTCAAACAACCACGCCCAGACCGTTACAGTCCGGTCCAGCGGTGGCTGCGCAGCAGAAAAGACCGAAAAGGCTTGATTGGACGCAACACGCGCGTCAGCAAATACACCATGGCGAGATTGGAATGCGATGCGGACATCGCCGGTCGCGCTTACCTTGCAACATATCGGCGGCTCCAGGAGGCACAATCCTGGGCCGGGGACCTGCAAGCCTGAACCGCAAATGACTGAAATCGCACTGCATTTCGCAGCCAACCTGCTTTCCTCGTGGACCATCGTGAGGTTGATCTATCAATCCAAGGCGAAGCGCCGGGACTACGTGTTCACCTTTATGATGGTGAGCGCCTCGGTTTTCTTGCTCTGCCGCATGCTCAGCGGTGTGGAACTCGATCTCGCATTCGCCTTGGGGCTCTTTGCCATTTTCGGCATCATCCGCTACCGCACCAACCCCGTACCCATCCGGGAGATGACCTACCTGTTTGTGGTGATCGCTTTGGCGGTCATGAACGCGTTGGCGCCCATGTCGATAGGAGAAGTCGCGGTAGGGGTTGGCAACGTCGCGTTGTGGGCCCTGGCCTTTGTGCTTGAGCGCCTGCTCTTTGTAGAACACCTCGTCACCAAAAGGGTCGTGTACGACCGCATCGAGTTGTTGCAGGAAGGCCGCAGGCAAGAGCTCAAGGAAGACCTGGGCCAGCGCATTGGTGAAAACGTAGAGCGCTTTGAAATTGGCAACGTGGACCTCCTCAGAGAAACAGCCGTCATCATTGTCTCTTACCGGGGCGAAGACCATTCTGAGCACATCGATTCCAACAGCAATTTGTGATGCGCGCCCGGACGTTGGTGGTCCTGTGTTTGCAAGGGTTGCTGGGGTTGCAACTGGGCGCCCAGGTGATCAATCCACCTTCTGGACAGTCTGACACGACCGAGTGGCAGGGGTGGTGTGGGTTGTCCTTGGAATGGCAACCGGTCAAAAGCGTCAAATTGGCATTGAACGAACAGTGGCGTTGGGACAATGACTTCGGTGATTTCGACAGGCAAATCCACCAACTGGACGTGACGTGGAGCCCCCGTTGGAACGCTTTCAGCAAGGCCCAGTCCCTCGGTGCAGCACTGCGCCACACCACCAGGCCAGACAACAAGGGAGACATCCAAGGCAAGGACCGTTTTTTGCGTTGGCAAGTCGAGTACACCGCGCAAGTAGAACCCGGAAGGTGGTCCATGGAGGGGCGCCTGCGCTATCAGCGGCAGTCCGCCTTGGCGCTCAAGGATGAAAGTGATCCTGCTGACTACAGCTCCAGGGTACAAACCCGGATCAAGGGGTCAGTGGGTTACAACATCAAAGGGTGGAAGTGGGACCCTGAATTTTCCGTGGAACGGTTTCTCGTCCAAGTGCCCGAGGGGTGGCCATCCGATGGGTCCTGGCGATTCCGGCTGGGCTCATCCAAGCGAATGGGCAAGCGACAGAAGCTCCGGATCTTCCTGCAGCGAGACGCCCAAGGCAGGTACACGCCCACCGGTTGGGGTGGCCTTGATGACTTCAGATTGAAAGGCAGCACGGAATGGACCGTCGGCGTCACGTGGCGCTACCGAATCAAAAGCAAGCGCAAAAAGAAAGAAGCTTAGCGCAAGCTGACCACCTGGCCTTCGGAGCGCACCACGACCACACCAGGACGTGATTCAAGCGGCCACGGCCAGCGCACTACTCCGGCAGGCAAGTACTCCGATCGCTGCATCAAAACGCGCCCCGAGGGGTCATACGCCGTGACCTGCACAAGGCGCCCTTGGGGAATGTCAAACACCATGTGCGTGCCTGCGTGCTCCACAGTGTAACCGGAGCGTTCCTCCACACCCGTCGCCGGCTCACCAAAACCATGGAAAGTCACGTTATCGTTGCCTGAATTGGCCACGCCCAGCGTGTCCAGTTCCACAGCATAACTGATGTCGGCCGGGCTGGAAAGACCAGCGGCCCCAGTGACCACGGTTTCAGACGCGCTGAAATCGGCATTGTATCGGGTGATCCGCGTGGGCGACCAGGAGCTCACGTAGTACTGCCCGTTGCCATCATCATCTATGCCGTCGAGGTTGCCCAGTCCGGAGCCGTCCAACAGGGTGGACACCTCGCCACTTTCGAGGTCCACGGCGAGGATGTCGGCGTTGTTGCCCCAACACACCACAATGGCCCGGTTGTTGGCCACGTCGATGTTGACCCCATTGGGTGTCACGCCCAGGTTGCCCGTCAGCTGGGTGGAGGTCATCTGCGTGGGGTCACTGGCGTTGACAGTATGCAGGCGCCCGCTGGAAAAGTCGCTGACCACCAAGGTGCCCGCACCATTGTTGCCCATGCCGTTGAGGAAGCCCACGCCGGGAATCGCCAAGGTGCCGATCAGCGCGGCATCCTGCAGGTCATAGGCCCGGATGACGTTTTGACCTATGGCGTATAGCACGCCGTTCATGACCTCCATGCCATGAGAAGCTTCGGCCTCCCCAAAGAAATCCCAGCTTTCCCCTTGGTCCGACGTCACCAGCATGCTCGAACCATTGCTCACAAACCACCGGTTGCCCTGCGGGTCGTACTCCACAGCTTCAATGTTATTGGGGGTCTGTGCCCATGAGCACAAGACAAGCATCAGGGATGCTGAAAGCAGAATCAATCGCATGGCCCGAAGTTAATCCGGGGAATCAGTCGCAGGGGCTTCCGTAGTCGGCTAAAAACAACAAGGCATCTCCCACATCGACTTGGTCATTCCCATCGATGTCCGCGATGCCGCAGTCCTCCAAACATCCAAATTCTGCCAGGATCAACAGCAAATCTGGCGCGCCAATGGAGCCATTGCCATCGAGGTCAGCAGGACAGGGCACTTCGTCCAGCACGAACTGGACGTACTCCACAAAGCTGTAGCGCTTGATGTTGAGCGCCCGGTCCCGGATCGCGATCGCTGAAACGCCCCACAAACCGGGGACTGAACCGGCCGGAAGGAGGGTGGTCAGCGTCAACGATGTCCATTCATTGGCCCCCGCCTCGGGGTACACATCGTAGTAGAAATTGGCACCGCCGAGTTCTTCCCAAGCACTGAAGTGAAATTCTTCACCGATGGGGTTCCGCAAAGTGTACGTCACTTCCTTGACGCCAGAAGCAAAGCTGTCAAAATCGCTGGTGTCCTGGACGGAAAGGGTGAACTCTACCAGCGTCTCCCCGTTGGGGGCATCGGGGCTGGTGGGGCTGGCTTCAATCAAAAAACCATTGAGGTCCACCACAGGGGGCAAGAGGTCTGGATAGGCGGTTTCCATATAGACGGAGTCCCGGTCTTCAGCGAAGATGTGAACGTCATCCGCATTGGAGTAGTTGGGGTCGCCCGTGAAGTAAATCAAACTTGAATTTCCGGCCACATCGTCCGCCGCGGCGAAGTTGACGGTATAGTGGCCGGTGGGGAAGTAATGGGGCACGGGCAGGGTCATGCTGTGGTGCTTCACCTCTTCATAGCCGTTGGTCTCAAACTGATTCGACTGTATATCCATGGAGTACCGCTGCCCATAATCCGGGTCGCTGGTCGGGAAGGACACGCGGGTCAAGCCGCGGCTCAGCGGAATCTTGTCCCAGGTGTCATATTCAACCTGAATGCCATCCACCGTGGCCGGTCCATTGGTCCCATCGCCTACCTCAAGGCCCACCACCTCTTCCATGACAAAGGTGTCGTCGATGTAGGCAGGGGGGACGATGTCTTCGAGGGGGTTGTTGAGAAACAAGCGCAATCCAATCGTGGCGGGACTTTCGTAGCGGTCATTGCCCACGGCATCCCACAAATGGAGCCCGTCAAAATTCCACCAGCCGGCCTTCATGTGCTTGTTGAGTGTCAGGGTGCCTGTGAGCACTGAGTCGCTTGATCCGTTCTGCGGGGACAGCCACATATCAAAAATGGTCCCAACCGCACTCACAAACCGCACTTGACCGCTGACCGCGCCGTCTTGAGCAGGGTCATCGCTGTGCAGCGTGACCGTCAGTGTGAATTCTTTGTCGTCGCTTGGCTGGCCTACCACTTGCACATCCGTCCCCACAATCTTCCCGGGGTAGGTGTAATCGGGGAAAAGGTTCAACACCTCAAAAGTCAGCTCTTCGGCAATCAGGGCCACATAGCGCGCACCGTGCATGACGCGGTCCCGAATGAAGTCATACTTGTCCGGTGCGTGGGTCAGCAAGACCTGGGGGTTGGAAATGTAATAGGCGATGCTCTCCGCCATGTCCTCATTGGGGTTCATGGCATGGGCATAAGCGCTCACAAATTCAGTGGTCAACGTCGTGCTCCATCCGCTGGGAGCGTTGGGGTCTTCAAACCAACCGCCCAGGGCGCTCCAATCCTCCCGCAGATCGTCATCAAAGGTGTACTCCCACAGAAAGTGGGCCTTTTCATGCAGGACGAGCCTGTGGATGTAGTCTATCGAAAAGTTGCTGAAACCGCTCTCCATCCATTCAATGGTCTCAATGCCTGTCCACGCGATGGCCGGTGCAGTGGGGTAGAAGGGGTTGGGTTGTCCATTGATGCGGCGCACGAGCTTGGACAGCCCGTCTTGCTTGCGCATGCCCTCGGGAAACTCTTCCAACATCCCCATGATTTGCAACTTTTCCCAGGCGGGAAAGGGCTGGAAATTGGTTTGCGTTTCACTCATCAACGCTTCGACTGCTGGACCGGGGACCATGAATTCGACCCCGTAGCGATCGGCCGCAATCTCACTCACCTTCCAGGCGTCGGTGCCGGCTTCCGTGAGGTGAGAGAGGCAGGCCTTGAACAACCTTCGGCTGAAGAACTGCCCTTGGTCCCCATCAAAATTGACCACAAGCGGCGAGGCGTAGGTAAACGCATCCTTGGAAACGGTGACCACCTCGGTCCCGGCAATGGTCTCTACCATGTAGTCGCCGTCCAGCATGTCGCCTGTCAGCCGCCAAACGCCCATGACCGGGGTGCCGTCTTCATCGGCGTTGGCACGGGGGTAAGGCAAGGAAGAAATGGTCTCATGCAGTTTAAAGGCGTCGTCTGTGGTCCATTCCAATTCGTGATCGTCCAATACAAATCCATACTGGTGAAACAAGGTCTGGGCGCTGAATCCCTCCGGGACCTCATAGGCCTCGCCCAAGACCTCGATCACCGGTGGATCAGCCGGAACAAACTCCGTAGCATGCCCGGCAAAACTTCCATCTTCCTCCCAAGTAAACGTATAGGTCGTGCTGTCTCCAGCCAACAATGCGACATCCAAGGTGACATTCACCACCCCATCCACATCGATGGTTTCCGCCAGGGGGGTCATGTATCCCGGAGCATCAATCGAAAGCACCCAGGGTCCTGAATCCAATGAAAAGGTGTGCGTGACCGGAGTGGATTCGCCCGCGCCGGTCATCACGGCGTCATACAATCCTCCGACGCCCCGCTCTGCGGTCAACGTGGCCTGGTCGTCTTGAGCCAGCCCTTCAATGGTGACGTTGAGTGTCGATCCCTGCCCAAAAGCACGGGGAGTCAAAACAAACGAAAAGAGGACGGGTACAAGCAAATAGCGGAGGCCAATCATGGAGACAAGTTACCCGAAAACCAAGAAAGGTTGCGCGCACATCCTGCCTGCAGGCTGTAAACCAGTGAAGAAGTTGCGGTCCTTCAGTCGAAAGTGTACACGGTTTTGGAAGCGAGGCCAAAGCAACCGAAGCCCGAGCTGGTGTTGCTGTACACAGTAGACGGATTGGCAAAAAAATTGCCGCTTGAATTCAAATGAACATCGATGGAGAGGTAAAACTCACCGAGTCCCGGAGACATCGAGGTCACGTACATTCTCAAGGGCAAGCGCCAATCTTCAAACGCATTGGGGTAACCATATCGGTCAAAGTTGATCCCCTCCAGGGACTGGCCATCCTCATCTTGGTCGTCGATGATGTAGCATGCACAGGCGGAATTGAACGTGATGCGAGGATCCAAATCCAAGTCGTCTTGGTTCACCGCCGTGACATACCATGCCGTATCTCCCAACCCCTGCACATCACCTTCCAAGAACTGGATGCCGTACACATCGCGTTGCCCGACACTGTTGACCAAATCAAACGCGATCACGTCCCGCACTTTTTCCTCGCCATAACTCCAGTCATTGGTGTCATAGAGGGTGTCAACACCTGCTGAATAAGTGACGGCCGGAGTGGGCTTTGGAGGCTGGACAGCCGTTGCCGTGAGCTCTTCGAGTCCGGGTGCCGTCACCTCCAGCGCGTAAGCGCCTTGCGGCAGGTCCAAGGGGGCGTCCAAGCCAATCACATGCATCATGCGCTTGTCCCATTCCTGCCCGATCCACCCCGTGTCTCCGGGCGCCCAAGACAGCACCTCCACACCATCCTTGAGAATGCGCGCAGAAACACCAGACGGGATGTTTGATTGCTGGTCCGTTAGATTACTGACCGATTGATACAGGCAGGCCACCGCCTCGGTGTCACCAGAGGTGAGTACCACAGTCGCCGCGATTTCAGGCTCATGTTCTGGGAATTCGATTTCCCGCACCACACCATCTGCCCACTTTTCGCAGCCAGCAAATAGCAGAAGCACTGAGCAGAGGAATGCGCTTTTCAAAAGTTGAATTGCCATGCGATGGAGGGAATAAAGGGAAACAGACCGTATTCGGTGATGATCGGTGCCCCTGCACTGTTGGTCTCTGGCAGTGCATAGAAGGGGTTGACATTGTTGTAGACGTTGTAGATGCTAAACACCAAGGCCCGCTCACCATGCGCCTTGACTTTGGTCCGGGTGGCACTGAGGTCCAGCCGGTGGTATGGGCTCAATCTGAACGCATTGCGAGAAGAGGGGACATTGAAATTAACCGGCTGCAACGACCCATCCCAGCTGCTGAAAGCGCTCATGTAGGAGACCTCGTTCAACGTCAACGCCCGCCCCGTCCCATAGACCCAAGTCGCACCCAAGGTCCACTTGTCGCCCAGTTCATGCACGACGACCAAAGACACGTCATGGCGCCGATCATATGTAAAAGGAAAGCGCTGTCCGCCGTTCACATCATCAAATTGGCGGTCCGTCCAGCTCAAAGTGTACCCCAGCCATCCTGATGTCCTGCCTTTCTTCTTCTGAACCAGGATTTCCGCACCATAGCTGCGGCCCGTCCCTTGGGTCACTTCATCCTCCCATGAGCCGCCCTGAAAGGCAAAGGCTGCGGTCCCAAAACTCGCGCCCTCCTTATAACCCAGCAGGCCATCCATCCCCTTGTAGTAGCCCTCCAAACTCAAGGCGTATTTGCCGAGGGTTTTGGCGCACCCCACCGCCACTTGCCAGCTGTCCTGAGGGCGGATCCGCGCCGTCGAGGGCAGCCACAAGTCCGTGGGCAGTGTCAATCCTTCATTGGTCAACAGGTTGACGAATTGGGTCATTTCCGCATAAGACGCCTTCAAGGCCATTCCATTGGGGAGGCGCCTGTTTACCGCCAATCGGGGCTGGAAGGAGGTGTACGTGACCCCCTCTACAAACAGCGTCGAAAAGTGACCGCCCACATTGGCCTTCCATCGTTCATTCAGGTCGATTTCATCTTCCACATAGATGAAGGCCTCTGTCGAAAACAGGTCGGGCGCGCCCAACGTGGTGTCGAGGTTGAAGTCGTCTCCATAATCCAAGATGACCTGGGTTGCGCCAGGATAGAACTGGTGACGGGTCACGTTTCCTCCAAAACGCACAAAGTGCCGGTTGTTTGGCGTGTAGTCAAAATCGATGCGTCCACCAATATCCCGAATGCCCGAATTGTACAGTGAAGCAAACCGCTCGGTGATGTCGCCGTCCGGTGTTTCGTCAGTCAGACTGAAATCAAAGCCGGTATTGAAGTCATATCGGCTCTTCATGAGGGTCACATTGCTGAAGAGGTTGGCCGAATGCTCGTGGTTCCAGCGCAGCGCCAAGACTGAATTGCGCCAATCCAGACCGACATCAATCTCATCAATTGAGCTTCCATATTCACTTCGGGTCTTCACCCCAAAGTCATCCAATCCCTGAAACGTGCTCAGATAGAGGCGGTCGCGGTCGCCCAAGCGCCAATTGACCTTGGCATTGAGGTCATGAAAAAAGTAGGCCGGGTCCACTTGTTCATTGGGCGGCGTAGAATTCCGGATGATCGGGTTGACCAAAAGGTCCAAATACGTGCGGCGACCGCTGATCATAAAGGAGGCTTTGTCCTTGACAAGGGGCCCTTCCAAGGTCAGCTTTGAAGCCAGCATTGAAATGGAGCCCGCTCCGTGGATTTCCTTTTTGTGCCCCTCTTTCATGGTCACCTCGAGGATGGAGCTCAGGCGCCCGCCAAAGCGTGCGGGATACCCTCCCTTGGTGATGGAGATGTTGCGGACCGCATCGGCATTGAATACGGAGAAGAACCCAAACAGGTGACTCACGCTGTACAACGGCACCCCATCAAGGAGAATCAAATTTTGATCTGGGCTGCCGCCCCGGACATATATCCCGCTGGAACCTTCGCTTCCGGACTGTATGCCGGGAAGCAACTGCAAGGTCTTCATGAGGTCCACTTCGCCCGCGATGGCGGGCAGCCTTTTGACCTGAGCGATGGGGACATCAATGCGCGACATTTGGACCTGCTCCTCAATTTTTTCGGAAGCGCCAGCTTCCACAACAGCCTCGCCGAGCTGCAATCCGGACACCAGCTCCACATCCAGCTTCACATCCGATTGGATGTCCACCTCCAGCTTCTGCGGCGTGTACCCGAGGTAGGAAAACAGCACTTCCTGCTTGCCCGCGGGCAGCTGCAGGCTGTAATGGCCAAAAGTGTTGGCCGTTGTACCGGACGCACTGGCGGCATGCCATACTGTGGCACCCAGGAGCTGCTCTCCACTGTTGGCGTCAACCACATAGCCGCTGAGCGCATGCGCCGCCGCTTGACCCCGCGCCCCATGAGGGAGTGCCACCATGCCGACCGAACACACCCACAGCAATAACCCTTTCAATTTCCTTGGCATCAACCCGCAATATTGCGCCTTCAGGGCAAAGGTGCGCTCAGCATTTACCGTTGTTGGCCATTGGCTCGTTTTTGGAGCGCGCCACGGCCCACAATAAACGAGGTGAGCACGGGCCTTGATTATCTTTGAATCTCCCTTTTCTCAAAAGAGAAAGGCCCCGGGATGTGGCGCAGTTGGTAGCGTGCGTCGTTCGGGACGACGAGGTCGCTGGTTCGAATCCAGTCATCCCGACGGTAAAAGCGGTCCGCCCATGGACCGCTTTTTTATTCGGCTGAATGTCCATCCCGGTGCATGATGCCGCGCTGAATGGCAATGGACGCCTGGTGGATGGACTTGTAGATTTCCGCCATGAAACCGGGATCCACACCCTGAGCAGCACCTTGTTCCACATTGCGCTTCAAGAGATCACTCCACCGCTTGTTTTGCAATATGGTCAGGCCGTTGGCCTTCTTGTATTGGCCAATCTTCTCGGAAATGCCCATCCTCCTTGCAAAAAGCTCAATCAGGGCGTCATCTATCATGTTGATTTCAGTCCGCAGTGCCGTCAAGTCATCCACCCCCGCTGCATCACCGGCCTTGCGCATCACCAGGCCGTTGCACATGGCGCGGAAGGCCTCAGGTGTCAATTGCTGAGCCGCATCGGTCCAGGCGGCATCCGGATCGGGGTGGGTCTCCACCATCAATCCGTCAAAAGCCAGGTCCATGGCCATTTGAGATACTCCGGCCAGCAAAGCCCTGTTGCCGCAGATGTGGCTGGGGTCATTGATCAAGGGGATGTGGGGCAAACGGTTGCGGAAATCGATGGGAATCTGCCACAGTGGGGCATTCCTGAATTTCTTCTGCCCGTGAACGGCAAACCCCCGGTGAATCGCCATGAGGTCCTTGATGCCGGCACCTTCCAGCCTTTCAAAGGCACCCAGCCAGAGCGCCAGGTCGGGGTGTGTGGGGTTCTTGATGGCCACAGGTACGTCCACGCCCGCAAGGCTGTCTGCAATGTCTTGGACCTGAAAAGGGTTGGTGGTGGTCCGGGCGCCGATCCACAACATGTCTATGCCCGCCTTGAGGGCGTCTTCCACGTGCTGGGCGTTGGCCACTTCGGTGCAGACCTTCAAGCCATGGCGCTCCTTGACTTCGCTCAGCCAGGGAAGGCCTGTCCTGCCCACCCCTTCAAATGCACCGGGTTGGGTGCGGGGCTTCCAGATGCCCGCGCGGAAATAAGCAATGTCCATTTCGGCCAAACCTGCTGCAGTGGCCAGCACTTGTTCGCGCGACTCCGCGCTGCATGGTCCTGCAATCAGCAGGGGGGAAAAGGGGCTATTCATGGCTTTGGGCAAAGGCGCTGGCAATTCTCAAACGGGCTTCTTCAATGCGGGCTTCTGGCGTGCACAATGACACCCTCACGAAATCAATTCCTTCAGAACCAAAGATGCTGCCCGGGGTGACAAACACGTCACATTGGTCTAAAACAGCATCTGAAAGCTGGTCACCGTCTGTGCCGTGCGGCGCGCGCGCCCAAACAAACAAACCGGTTTGATCCGCCCTGACGTCACACCCCAGCCGTTCGAGGAGTTCGAGCACAATCCTCTTGCGTTGCCCGTAAATGCCATTCACCCGCTGAATGTCCGCCTCCCCTTGCGACATGGCCGCGATGGCTGCGGATTGCATGGGCCTCCAACTGCCTGAGGCAAATTGAGTGGACACCCTGAACAGCGGGGCCAACAAGTGTGGCGCTCCCAAAGCAAACCCCACCCGGCCACCGGCCAGGCGGTGCGATTTACTCAACGAGTGCAATTCAATGGCCGTGCCTTCGGCTTCCTTCAACGACAGGAGGCTAAACGGGGCTGCGCTGTTGAGCACACGGCTGTAGGGGTTGTCGTTGACCACCAAAATGCCATGTTGCTGTGCCCATTGCAATACCGGTTTCAGCCGCGACTGATCAGGCGAAGCCCCCGTAGGCATGTGGGGGTAATTCAGCCACAGTATGCGCACCTCACACCCTGTATCCAAGGCCTGGGCAAGCTGTTTATCAAGGACATCCACCTCAGGGTGGTAGCCCGTTTCAGGCCGGAGTGCGTAGGGCAGAGCCACACCGCCCGCCATCCGCGTTGCCGCGGCATAAGTGGGGTAGCCGGGATCCGGTACGAGGGCCCCGTCACCGGGGTCCAGGTGTGCCAAAGAGAGGAAGCCGCAACCTTCTTTGCTCCCCATCAAAGGCAGCACACCTTCCTCGGTAAGGGTCACATCAAAATGCCGCTGCATGTATTGGACAACAGCTGCAGATAAGCCGCTCACACCGCGGTAGGGCTGATAGGAGAATGCCCCATCTGCGGGCATGTCCTGGCCGATCGCTTCGCCCACGAAATCACCAGGTGCCAAGTCCGGACTGCCCACGCCGAGATTGATCACATCCCTTCCTTGGGCCACACGCTGTCGAATCTCCCGGAGCTTGTCGGCGAAATAGTAGTTGGACTGGCCTGCAGCCCGGGCAGAGGTGTGGACCTTGTTCATGTCAAGAGATGGAATCCCGTTGGTACATCCCGAGCAATGTCACATGATCGGCATGGCCATTCAATGCGGCGATGCCGGTGCTCAATATTTCCGCAGTTTCGGCCTCCAAATCCATCACGAATTCATATTCATAGGGTCGGCCTAAAATGGGCATGGACTCCACCTTGGACAAGGTGATGCCACAGTCAAACAGACAGCCCAGGGCCGCGTTGAGGCTGCCGGAGCGGTGGGGGAGGACGAGCGTGATGGTCGCCAAGTTGGCCATTGCCGGCGTGTCCCTGACCCGCCCTTTTTCGATGACGAGAAAACGGGTGAGGTTGTCCTTGTCATCGGCGATGTTTTCGGCCAAGCACTGCAATCCATAGAGCGCCAATGCGCGCCGGCTGGCAATGCATCCGACATCGGCCCACCCATGCTCGGCAATCTGGCGGGCCACCAGTGCCGTGTCTTCATCGTTGACCAACCGCACGCTGGGGTGGGGAAGAAAAAACCGACGGCATTGATTCAAGGCCATGTAATGCGAGCGCACTTCCTGCAGGTCATCCATGTCTTGTCCCGGCAAGACCCCCAAATTTTGAATGACGCGCATCCTGACCTCACCCACGATAAACAGATCCCGCTCAGAAAGGAGTTTCAGGTTGCGCTGCATCGTCCCCGAAATGGTGTTTTCCACAGCCATGACCGCATGGCTGCATGTGCCATTCAAGACAGCATCCAGCATATCCGGAAAGTCAGGGCAGGGGTGGACCTCCACCTCCTTTCCAAACCACATCAATGCCGCTTCCTCATGGAATGCCCCCCGAATGCCTTGAATTCCAACCCTCATTTCAACAATAAAAAAAGCCTGCCAAAGAAAAAGGCAGACCGCTCCACAAAGATGAAGCACAAGTCTTTATCGGAGATAAAAAGGGTCACAAACTGGAGGGTCGTGTTGAATTCACAAGGGCTGTTCCTGCCCATTGTGATGCAACAGAGGCATAGAGGCCATAATTTGCCAACCCATGATTCAACGACAGCTCTCCAATTTCGCCCTGTTATTTGGTTTCGTTTGCCTCTTTGCCAGCCCCGCGTTTGCGCAATTGTCCGACCCTTTTGTGCACCTCGATCCCGCAGAGGTCAGGCTGCCCAGTACTTGGAACGGGCCCGACCCCGTGCAGCAATCGCTTTGGCGGCAAGGGGCATTCTGGACGGCATTTGCTGCAGAACACCCCCGTTGGCAGGTGCAGTTTCACCCCGCCAATGGCACGGTGCACCGCGCATTTGGCCCGGCCATAGCAGCAGGAGATCCCGAAGAATGGCTCGCCACGCAAGTCACCCATGCCGGTTGGACTGTGGAAATGGACGCATGGAAGTCTGCCGCCATGGGCAAGCATACTGTGTCAAGGACAGTTCAGATGGCTTCGGGAAGGCCTGTTTGGGGCTCCGAGTTCATCGTCAAAAATGCACCTCAAGGTGTGGTCATGTGGGGCGCACAGTGCTTCCCCAATGCCACTTGGCCAGAAGAGGCGACGCTGCTCTCCAGCGGTGACGTCATGGCCGCCGCGACAGCGGACATCAGCTTGGATGGAATGAGCGTGGAATTGAGGGGAGAGGCCCTCATTCCCCTGCGAAAAACAGCAGGGGAGTGGCGCGGGTTTGACTATCGGCCAGCGCGGGAAGTGATGGTCGCAGGCTTCTCCGATGCGGGCATCCCTGTACAATATGCGACCTGGGTAGACTTGGAAAATGGCGTGGTGCTGGAGCGGTTGAACCAGGTGCACCATGTGGGCGATCACGGCCACGACAAAAAGCGCAAATCCCCGCAGCCCATGGGTCCTCCCGCACTGGCCCAAATGCTGAGTGGTCAGCTCGTCGGCACCGTGCACTTGACACAGCCGTTCGAAGCCCCGGTGGAAGTGGGACTGGCCCACTTGATGGTGCAAACCGGTCAAGGGGCAATGACCACGGATGCAGGCGGGATAATCACGTTGGATGGTGCCCCTCCCCAGCAGCTCGGGCTGCAATTGCAAGGGTTGTGGAGCATCGTGACCAGCAGCGGTAACACACCGAGCACGGAGGTGACCTTGACGGGGGACTCCGTGGTGGCCCTCGATGAGATGGCCAACATCAGAGAACTCAGCGCATACCATAACGTCAACCGCATCCATGAGCACCTGCAAGCCTGGCTTCCAGACTTTGATGGCATGGATTTCCAGATGCCCACCATCGTAGACGTTTCGGGCACCTGCAATGCCTTTTACACCCCCGGTTCGCCCACGATCAATTTCTATTCAGAAGGCGATGGGTGCAATGCATTTTCACTCGTGAGCGATGTCGTCTTTCACGAATACGGACATGGCATCAATGACCTGTTTTACGAGAGCTTGGGCAGCAACTTCAGCAATGGCGCCATCAATGAGGGCTACGCTGACCTCTGGGCGATCAGCTTGACAGACAACCCCATATTGGGGGCAGGTTGTTATTCCGAAAACCCCGAATTCTATATCCGTCGTTACGATGAAAACCCCAAGGTCTACCCACTCGACCTTGTGGGAGAGGTGCATGCGGACGGCGAGATCATCTGCGGCGCATGGTACGACACCCACCTGCTGCTCGGCGGCGATTGGGAAGCCACCAAAGCGCTCTTTGTCGAAGCCTACGTGGGCCAGCAAGCCACCACTCAGAATGGCAATGAAGGCGAAGCATTTGTAGAGATCCTGCTCGACGCGCTCCAAGCAGATGATGACAATGCAGACCTGTCGGATGGCACGCCCAATGGTGCGGCTATCCTCGAGGGCTTTGGCCTACATGGCATCACCTTGTTCAGCAATGTTGACATCGGCCACGACGCCTCAGGATTCACTGTAGCTGCAGACCCTATTCAGCTGGATGTGAATGCGTTAATCCTGTTTCCTTTCAGTCAATATTTCAGCAGCATTGACGTCTATTTCAGGAACAACCCCTTCTCTTCCTGGACGCCCATAGCCATGGTACAAACAGCGGGCAGCGTCTATTCAGTTGAAATTCCAGCCCAAGAAGAAGGCACCGTGGTCGAATACCATTTCGGCATTACCGACATCTATGGCGCGACGAGCACGATCACGCCATACAGTGCAAATGACCCAGCCAACCCCAACCTCCCATTCAACACCATTGTCGGCCTCACTCCCGTATTGGTGGACGACCAGGACGACTATTCCGAGTTCGGCTTTTGGGAGCTGGGGTTGCCCGAAGACAATGCCACCACGGGACAATGGGAATCCACCATCCCCGTGGGTTCATTCAGCGACCCGGGCGACCAAAGTTCAATCTGCGCCCCTGACGAAGACCACACGCCGGGCGATGGGCTCTACGCTTTCATCACAGGTGTGAGCCCTGGTTCAGACGCGGGCATCGGGTCAAACGATGTGGATGCCGGCAGCACCACACTCCAATCCGAGGCCATTGACCTGTCTGGACTCACCGCGCCCGTATTGAGCTACTGGCGCTGGTATGTCAATGCCCCAGCCAGTGGCGCCAACCCCGGCGCTGATTGGTGGCAAGTCCACGTCAGTGCCGATGGGGGCGGAAACTGGGTCAAAGTGGAAGAAACGCTGACCCAGGACATCTCGTGGCGCCGCCATGCCTTTTCCATCCAGGAATATGTGCCCTTGACCGACGCCTTCAAAATCCGCTTCACAGCCTCTGACAGCCTGCGCCCCGACCAGGGCCTGGAGTTCGACGGTGGTTCTCTCATAGAGGCCGCTGTGGATGACTTGGTCATTCACGATGTTGCCACTTCAGGGCTGTCCAACACTGCGCCAGACCAAGGCATTGTGGCTTGGCCTGTGCCTTTTGCCAGCACAGTACACACGGCAGGCTGGCAACCTCTTGGCGTGATTCGGCTGTTTGACCCGCAGGGCAAAGAGGTCCTCAAAGCGACCGCCAATCAAAGGGGAGAGGCCCACTTCGGGCTCAAGGTTGGCGCTTCAGGGACCTACATTTTGCAAGGACCAGGCAAAGACGGAACAATCCGACGGAAGGAGTTGATCAAAATCAGCGGCTGATCGCAAGATTGACCACATCTTTGCGCCGCGATTTTAAAAGCGATGTCAAAGCCCAACAGAACCCGACGCATGGCCATCAAGGCCGAATGGCAGCGGGACAGCAATTCCGCCCCGGGATTCAACAAGTACTTCATCACGATCCGTGAAATAGACGGAACGGAAGTCAAGGTGCCCGCTTACGGACGGGACATGCAGGATGCTTTGAGCCGCTTGGTCAAAACGGAGCGTGCAGAAAAATTGACGGAAGTGTCGGAGAAGATTCCAGACTACGTCTACGTTCTGCTGTTCTTGGGAACGCTGGGCATTGGGGCCACGCTGAGCACAGCCAATGACGACCCGATGTACTTCGCAGTGGGTGCCGTGGCCCTGGTGGTGCTGATCGGGTTCTACCTGCTCCGCACCAAGAAATAGGACTCAGTTCCCCATGCCCGATTGTCCTTCGGGTGGCGACAACCATTCTACTTGAACAAGATTGGCACTGTTCGGCATGGCCGCTTGCACGCGCAAGAATCCTTCAACGGTCTGCTGTTCGGTGGGATAAAACTGGCGTACGTCCAAGGTCTTCACCACGCCGGGGACCACCCTGATCTCAAAAAGGGCCAAGAAACCATACCGTCCTTCTTCAAAAGAACGGGCCGCCCCACCTGAGGGCAAGGTCCCGGCATAACTGTTGTCGAAAGCACTGGGCCGAGAAAGCTGCGCCACTCCGGGGGTTTGCGCATCAGCTGCCGACGAAACGAGCATCAGCGCAAGAAGAGGAAGAAAGAATCGGGCCATGTCCAAGTAATTTCCACCACTTACGTCTCATATGGCCTGCAGGTTTCATTTATGCGTGCCAACCGCCGGCTATCTTTGAAAGCATGGGAAGAGCCTTTGAATTCAGAAAGGAGCGGAAGATGAAGCGTTGGGCAGCGATGTCCAAGACATTCGCCCGCCTCAACAAAGACATAATTCTGGCAATCAAGGAGGGAGGCGGCATCAGCGACCCCGATTTGAATGCGCGTCTGCGCGCGGTGATTCAGAACTGCCGCGCAGCCAATATGCCCAATGACAATGTCGACAGGGCCATCAAAAAGGCCACCGACAAGGATGCTGCGGACTTAAAACAAGTGACGTTTGAAGGTTATGGCCCGCATGGCATCGCTGTTTTTGTTGAAACAGCTACTGACAACAACAACCGTACTGTTGCCAATGTCAGGAGCCATTTCAACAAGTGCAATGGCAGCCTGGGGACCACGGGCAGCGTGGAGTTCATGTTTTCACACGTGTGTCATTTCAAGATCGGCGCGGAAGGACGCGATCCTGAAGAGCTCGAACTGGAATTGATTGATTTTGGTGCAGAAGAAATCGGTGTCGACGAATCGTCCATCATGATTTACGGACCTTTTGAGAGCTACGGGGGACTGCAAAAAAAGCTGGAGGAAGAAGGCATAGAAATCGTCGAGTCAGGATTTGACAGGATCCCTTCGACCACCAAAGCGCTCGACCCTGAGGCCACCCTCGAGGTAGAAAAACTCATAGAGAAACTGGAAGAAGATGACGATGTCCAAAACGTCTTCCACACCATGTCTTCGAGTTCGGAAGACGAATAACGCGGCGCGCGTATCGAATTAATCGGTGCAGATGACCCCGAACTCCACCAGGAGTTGGAGCAAATCGTTGGTGCCCACGATCCCGTCGGGTACAATGTCCGCCAAGCAGCTTTGGTCACTTGAGAACACACAACTGCCGTTATCGACTTCGGCACTGGTTTCATAATTGAACGCAGTGGGGTAGGTGCATCCGCATTGGGCCGGGTGATCCAAGATGGTAAATGAAACCGAAGCCTCCGCGCCAGCTTCGTCTTCAGCCATGATGGTGTAGTCTCCGGCAGCGAGGGTGGTCAAGTCGACATTTGTCAAATAAGTAACCTGTCCAATAGCTCCAGATGCCGAGAGTTCCACCAGTCCGGTCTGGCTTCCAGCACAGCGGGTTGAATAGGCCACCGCATTGATACTGAACTGGGCAGAGAGGGGAGCCATGGAAGCCATGGCGAGTATGAAGCCGATAACGCGGGTCATGATAATAATTTGGTTACGTGAATTTACTCGTTCGCAGTCCTAAAGCGAAAGGGTCGCACTAAAGTTAACAGTATAAATTATATAATACCCATCTAAATGGCATATTTATCAATGAAACTGCCTAAATTCCCCTTTAATTTTTTGCATTTATGAAGACGCAGGCTGTACTTTTATAGTATGGACCGAATAAACCTGTTTTTAGTGTCGTGCTTCTTGCTGTGGTGCGCACTTCCCGTTGATGTTTGGGCGCAAACTGGAGCTGTGGTAAACAACACCCAAAGCGAGAGTTATGTCAGCATTTACGCCGCCCTGCAAGAAGTTGCCGAAGGGGATATCCTTACCCTTGGAGCAGTGACATTCACCGAGAGGGTTTTGATTGAAAAACCCCTCACGATTTCCGGAGACCCGGCAGGTGGTACGGTCATCGATGTTCGGGGCACGACCGGTTGGGGCATTTGGCTGGGTTCGAGTGGGATTACGCTCGAAAATGTCACGGTGCTGTCTGACGTGTCCCACGAAGGTTATGGCCTGCACTGCGATCCGGGCACGACGGATCTGACCTTGCGCAATGTGAGGGTCCTCAGCAATGGTTCATCAGGCATTGACCTCAATGGCCTGGTCGGTCCAGGGACAAACCTTGTCGAAGGGTGTGAGGTGCTCGATGCAGCCGCTGGATTTGGACTGGCATTAAGCAGCTGTCAAAATGTTGTGATCCGAGACTTTTACGCGTCCAAAAACGGCTACGGAGATATCGGCATCCTCGAAAGTGCATACACGGACAACCGCACAGCGGACCTCACTTTCGAAGGCAGCATGGATTTGGCGGGTCCCCAAGGTGATGGCTTAGGAGGCATCATCATTCAATCTGATTCTACTGTTGTTGATCCAGGTATTGGTCTCACTTTTGACATCGACATGCAGGCAGGGCTGGTCCACCAATTAACCGGAACTACCACATACGACGGCAATCCATTGGGATATGTGCTCTGTAAATCCAGCAATGTCGCGGCACTGTCCGACAATTTGACCAACGGACTCGGCGTCTCCGATCTGTTGGGCAGAAACCTCCTTTCAGGTGAAGTGGAGGTTTGGCCTGGCATGTCGCTGCAATCCGCAGTGGATGCATCTGACAGCGATGAAACCATCCGCGTCGTTCAGCCGGGCGTGTATGACTCCGCACCAATCACCATCGACAAGGCCCTCAACATCATTGGCCCCAATGAGGGGTTGGCCGCGGACGACCCTGCGCGCACTACAGAAGCCATTTTCGAAGGGGGGCTGATCGTTTCTTCTTCCAATGTCTTCATCGACGGCATCCGCCTCTTGGCAAAAGATGGCGTGCCATTTGGCCTCCACGTCACTGCGGGCAGCGACAATGTCACAGTCCAAAACACCGTCATTCGGGGTTGGCTTGAAGAGAACGGAGATCCTACGCCAATCGGCGTGATCAACGAGGGCAACGCGGAATTGATTGAATGTTCCATGCGGAACTGGCCCAAAGGAGCCGTCAATCAACAAGGGACTTTGACCCTCACCAGCTGTGTTGTATCCGACAACAGCATGGGGGTGGAGCTGAATTCAGCCAACGGTCAATCCGATGCGTTGCGCGCATCCAATTGCACCTTCCGCAATGCGGGCGCCGACGCCTACACCGTGACCGCTGTTGACGCAGGTGACAGTCTCGTGGTCTTGGGAGGGACCGCTTCCTTGCATAGCTACGCCTTGCGCTTTGATGCGGAATGCGGCTATCGCATCGAGGATGGCACTTTCACCGAATCTGAAATACAAATCTTGGGATTGAATACCGCACAGCGCATCGGGTTGTGCGAAGGCAATGACTTTAACAACCCTGCCATCAGAGTCGATGCGTGCACCAACGAATTGGCCACGAACTACGAGCCATGTGCCACAGTGGATTCCGGAAATTGCCTCTTTGGTGGCTGCACGGATCCTGGAGCATGCAACTACGATGAAGACGCCGCAGTGGACAATGGCAGTTGTGAATTCCAGAGTTGTGCAGATTGCATCAATCCCATAGCATGTAATTACAACCCTTCGGCCACCATTGAAGACGGAAGTTGCGAATACGACAGTTGCCGCGGGTGTACAGACCCCTCCGCATTGAACTACTCTGTGACGGCCACCTTTGACGACGGCAGTTGCCTCTTCCCAGGCTGCACCAACCCCGAAGCTGACAACTACGATGCAGGGGCAAACTTCGACAATGGGGTGTGCTTCTTCTATGGCTGCACCGACCCGATGGCGTGCAACTTTGATGACACCGCCAACCTGAATTTGGGGACATGTGAATTCACAAGCTGCGCAGGTTGCTTGAACCCCCGCGCCTGCAATTACGATGCCACCGCCACCATCAGCAGCGATGATTGCGACTTCACATCTTGCCGCGGCTGCACAAATCCTGATGCCGTCAACTATGATGCTGGGGCCACGATTGATGACGGCTCCTGCCGCATATTAGGTTGTACCGATGCGGCCGCGGTCAATTACGATGCCGACGCAAACATCAATGACGGCACGTGCATTTTTGGAGGCTGTACCGATGTGACAGCCTGTAATTATGACGAAGATGCCGCCGTGGATGACGGCTCCTGTGAATCCACAAGTTGTGCCGGTTGTGCCATCGAGGGCTTTTGCAATTACGACCCGAACGTGACCATCCACGACGGATCTCTGTGCGACTACTTGAGTTGCTGTGGAGACCCCGCCGCCAACAATTACGACCCCGCCATCCTGCCCCAGCTCATCTACGGCTGCACGTATGGAATGAGCGCCGGCATGCCTTTCCTTGAGACGTGTGACCTTCCATTTGCCTGCAACTACTTGGCGGATGCTGCCTGTGAGTTTGACAGCTGCGCAGGATGCACCGATCCAGCAGCTTGCAATTACGACGCCAGTGCCACCCTCAGCACATCAACCTGCCAAACGCCAGAAGACGTTTATGGCAATGCCAATGTGGACTGCAGCGGCAATTGTTTGAACGATGCCGACGGAGACAGCACCTGTGACGAAGACGAAGTACCGGGGTGCACGGATGAGAACAGCTGCAACTACGATGTCGCCGCCACGGATGACGACGGTTCATGCGAAACCAGCTCATGTGGTGGGTGTACCGACGCAGAAGCCTGTAACTACGATGCCGCTGCCCTCCTCAACGACGGCAGTTGCGACTACCTCGCTTGTGCCGGGTGCACGGATGAAACCGCTTGTAATTATGACGCCGCTGCGACGTTGGATGCAGACTGTGAATTCCCGATTGATGTCTACGGCTCGAACGCAGTGGACTGCAACGGAGACTGCCTTGCAGACACCGACGGCGACAACGTCTGTGATGGCGATGAAATATTGGGTTGCGACAATGCCGCTGCCTGTAACTATGATGCTGCAGCAACAGAAGATGACGGTTCATGTGACCTTACATCCTGCGCGGGTTGTATGGACGAGACATCGTGCAACTTTGACGCCAGCGCCACCAAGCCCGACAGCAGCTGTGAATACGAGACTTGCGCTGGTTGTATCGACCCCAATGCTTGCAATTACAGCCCCTTCGCCACGATCAGCACTGCGTGTACTTATCCGCTGCAGACTTTCTTGGATTGCGACGGGAACTGTCTGTCTGATTCAGATTTTGATGGGGTATGTGATCCATTAGAAATTGGCGGATGTACCAATGTGGACGCCTGTAATTTCAGCGAAACCGCCACAGATGAGGACGGCAGCTGCGAATTCAGCACATGTGCAGGCTGCACCAACCCGGGCGCCTGCAACTTTGACGACACCGCCACCATCAACGACGGCTCTTGCAACTACACGGCCTGCCAAGGATGCACAGACCCCGAGGGCTGCAACTACATCCCAGGCGCCACCACGGATGACGGCAGCTGTATTTATGTGCTGGATCTGTACAATGTCAATTACCTCACCTGTGGCGGGTCGTGTCTCAACGATGCAGACGGAGACGGCATCTGTGATGAAGACGAGCTCAGCGGGTGTACCGACAGTACGGCGTGCAACTATGTCCCGGCAGCTGACTTTGAAGATGGCTCTTGTGAATTCACCAGCTGTGGCGGGTGTCTCGACAATAGCGCATGCAACTACAATGACGGTGCTGTTTTTGATGACGGCAGCTGCACCTATCCGAGCACGCTCTATGGAAAGGACTATGTGAACTGCCTGAATGAATGCCTCAATGACGCTGATAATGACGGCATTTGTGATGAAGAGGAAGCCGGCTGTACAGACCCCAACGCCTGTAATTACGACGGCATAGCCGCCACGGATGACGGCTCCTGCACCTATCCAGATGAAACCTATCTCGATTGCAATGGTGATTGTTTGAACGACGCTGATCTCGACGGTGTGTGTGACGAGATCGAAGTGCTGGGTTGTGATGACCCCACTGCCTGCAACTATGACGAAGCAGCGACTGAGGACGATGGATCGTGCACGTACATCACCAGCCCTTGTGACACGTGCGTGGATGGAGTGATCATCGACGGTGACGCGGACAATGATGGCATTTGCAATGATGAGGATTTCTGCCCTGGTGACTTCAACGGTGACGGCATACGCAGTGCATCCGACGTACTGGAGGTTCTTGCTGCATATGGCTGTGACAGCGATTGCGGCGACACTGATTTGGACGGAAACGGCTTTGTAACGGCATCAGATGTGCTGGAGATGCTCAGCTATTTCGGAACGCTTTGTCCGAACTGATTCAACGCACATATTCAAAGGAAGAGGGGCCGCATTGCGGCCCCTTTTTCGTGCCCGATAGTCGACCAACACTGTAAAATAACAGCTGAATCTCCGGAAAACTCCTACAAAACGCTTATATTTGTAGACGAATACCGGAAATCATGCTACGAATAATCATTACACTGGTCTCGCTGGTCGCATTTGAAATGGCCTCGGCGCAAAGCACTGATATCCAGCCTGTGCACAACCTCACTTCAGGCAATTACCATGAAACCATCAGCAGTGCCTTAGGTGATGCTGATCCGGGTGATCATCTGGAACTGGCGGCATACCAGTTCACTGAGCATGTAGACATTACAATCCCCATTACACTGTCAGGTGCGGAAAACGGCATCACTGTGATTGACGTATCCCAAGAAGATGGATGGGGCATCACGCTCTCCAGCGATGACATCACCTTGAGCAACCTCCACATTACTGCGGGAGGTGTCAATACTGCTTACGCCGTCCACAGCGAACCTGGCATCACAGGAATTACGATAGAAGACGTGGCGGTCATCAATTCAAACCGCAGCTGCATTGATTTGAACGGGTTGACTGGGCCTCAATTGAACACAGTCAAAAACATCACCGTTTCCGGAAGTGCCATTGGATTCGGATTGGCCTTGAGCTCTTGCTCGAGCATCCTTGTCGAAAACGTAACCAGCTCGGACAACGGCTTTGGGGACATCGCCATCATGGAGTCCAATTACTTCTCAGAAGAGATCCACGATGTCACAATCATGGGTGCACTCGACCTCGAAGGACCACAAAGCCTCGGCGGCGGCGGTGTCATTGTGCAGGTCAGTCCTTCTGAAGTACCCGTGGGCTCCGGCTCCGGATTTCCCATCAATATGGTGGCCGATGGGTACGACTATTTACTCGAAGCGCCAGGGGACTTAACGGGCTGCATTTTGGTGCACAACGACAACGTCAAGCAAATCGCAGCTACCCTCGGAGCCAATGTCGCGCCGCTGGTGTCATACGATTTGATCACCCAACACATGGTCGTATTTCCAGGGATGTCTGTGCAGAGTGCAGTCAATGCCGCGACTGAAGGCGCCACAATAGAAGTTGAGTCGGGCACCTTCGATCAAACCCCGGTGCAGATCAGCACCACTGTGACCCTGTTGGGGGCCAACGCGGGAACGTCAGGCTTGTCCTCGGCCAACCGCGCAAGCGAATCCATCATTCAGGGATTGGTCATCACTGGGGGACACCCCGTCATCGACGGCATCAAACTGACCCCCACAGGACAAGACGGGCTTGAATTAACAGAGACGGCTGCCGGGTTGACGCTGCGCAACGCTGTCATAACGGGCGCAGGCCAATCAGGTGTGGCTGGCATCACCGCCCGCCACGATGTGACCATTGAGTACACCAAAGTGAGCGGATTCGAGACGGGCATCAGCCAGGTGTCGGGATCGCTCTCCATGTCCTCAAGCCTGACCCAAGACAACGCAGTGGGACTGTCCATCCTTCACGATGCCAACTCAATCGGCGCTACACTGCTGCAATCCTGCACCTTCCAAAATCCAGGCGGAATCGGCGTTGCCGTTGATTCAGGCGACGCATCCGATGCGTTCACCATGCACGACTGCGCGCTGAATCTTCATGGCACTGCGCTGACCAGAACGGCCCCAATGGCCATGACCCTTCAAGGAAACACCTTTTCAAATTCGGAGGAGCAAGTCTTTGGCTTTGACGTGGACGCCAAACTCGACCTGTGCGAAGTCAACACCTTTCAACCGGCCTTGAGGATCGCGGGATGCACAGATGTGGAAGCCAACAACTTTGAGCCTTGTGCCAACATTGATCAAGGGTGTCTTTACCTGGGCTGCACCGCTCCCAAAGCGTGCAATTATGACCCCACCGCCAACACAGATGACGGCAGTTGTGACTTGGTCAGCTGTGCAGGATGCCCACTCGGATTTGCCTGCAATTACGATCCGGACGCCGATCTGTACCGCGTAGAGTCTTGCGATTTTACCAATTGCGAAGGGCAGGGGATGAGCACGGACGGCGGAGGCCGGTCCGGCATGATGGTCATCGAGGGGTGCACCATTTCCCAAGCGTGCAACTACAACCCCAATGCCGACACCTACGATGGCAGCTGCGTATTCGACTGCTATGGGTGCCTCGACAATGTGGCGTGCAATTACGATGCGGCCTTTACCATGGCTTCCAACGAGACGTGCCTCTTCCTGCACGACCTGTATGCCTCTCCCCATGTGGATTGCAACGGGGTCTGTCTGAACGACGCCAATGGAAACGGCATTTGTGACGAAGAGGAGGTCAGCGGATGCACCAACATCAGCGCGTGCAACTTCCTGGCTGCGGCGACACTCGACGACGCCTCCTGTGACTTCGCTTCTTGCGCTGGGTGCACCAATCCAGCCGCCTGCAACCACGACGCCGACGCATGGGTCTCGGACGGTTCATGCGATTACCTCACTTGCGGAGGGTGCACGGAAGCCGCGGCTTGCAATTACGACGCCAGCGCCGCCATAGATGACGGCTCTTGCACCTATCCGGTTGACCTGTACAACAAGCCCTTTGTCAATTGTGACGACATCTGCTTGAACGACGCGGACAACGACGGCATCTGTGACGAAGAAGAAACCATGGGATGCACCGATGGCGGTGCTTGCAACTATGATGAAGGGGCCACTGATGACGACAACTCCTGCGATTATGAGACATGCAGTGGCTGCACGGACACGGATTACTGCAATTTCAATCCAGGGGCCAGCATTGACGACGGTTCATGCGCCACGCCCGAGGACCTCTATCCAGAATCGATCATCGACGGAGTGTCCACATTTGATTGCCTCGGCCGGTGCCTCAACGACGAAGACGGAGACGGAATTTGTGACGAAGCCGAAATTGCATGCCCTGGTGACCTCAATGGCGACGGACTCCGTGGTGCCTCAGACATTCTGGTGATGCTCAGTGCTTTTGGTTGTGAATCCGGGTGCGGAGCGCCCGACCTTAATGGCGACGGCTTGGTCGCTGCCAGCGATGTCTTGATGGCGTTGGCGACCTTCGGTGTGGCTTGTCCAGAATGAAGTAATCTAATTCACGACCCGGTGGGGACCGCTTTTGCCCCCGGTGTGCATTCCTCAGCAATTCAGTTGCATCTTCAAGTGGACCGAATAAATCACCATGCTCCAAAGCCCTGTTGCACAGGGGTCGAATTGGCCCTTACATGCCGCTTTCTTGTTTTGCCTTTTGGGCACAAACGGGGGACAGCTGCATGCACAGCACTGGAGCGACGGCATGCTCGATGGGGGCGATTGGAATGGGGCCATAACGTCATTTGAAACCACTTGGTCCGACAGCACCCCCCAACGCGGAAAAGGCTTCAAGCCCTTTATGCGCTGGCGGCACTTCGCCGAAGCGCGCTTTGCCTTTGACAGCGCGCTCAGTTTTGAAGCAGACGCTGTGTGGTCTGCCACACAATGGGAACGCGCTGGGCGACAGGCACGAACGGCAGAGACCGACACTGTGTGGAAGCGGGCCGTTCCCGAAGGCCTGCCCTTGATCGGCGGCGCCGGCCGCATCAACCGCGTGGTCGTAGATCCACTCGACACCTCCCGTTGGTTTGCGTGTGCACCCAGCGGGGGTGTTTGGTTTTCGGACCAGTCCGGTCTCGATTGGACCTTGATGGGCACCCAGGATTGGGCAGGCATGGGGGCCTCAGACATTGCCCTGCACCCCGACCTTCCCGACTGCATCTTGGCGGCGACGGGTGACAGCGATTTCGGCAGCGCCTACGCCATAGGTTTGATGCAAACCTGCGATGGCGGGCAGACTTGGGAACCCACCGGACTGTCCTTTGCCATGGCCGAAGGAAAAACCTGCAGCCGCGTTCACCGCAAGGCAGGGGACCCCGACCAGATCCTCGCCGCCACATCAGATGGCCTGTGGCTCAGCGAGGATGGAGGCGTCTCCTTTACCCGCACCCTGGAGGGCATTTTCTCCGACCTGCTGCCACACCCCGGTGACTCCTCGGTGTGGCACGCTGCAAAGAGGCCAGGAGAACTCTACCGGTCCACCGATGGCGGCCGGAATTGGGCGCTGATCCCCGGCATGCCTTCACTGTATCTCGCCAGCAGGTACACCTTGGCGACTTCCGCATCGAATCCCGCCCAGGTCGTCGCCATCGCCGCCAAAAGCGGTTCGCAAGGGCTGTTGGGGCTGTACATCAGTGCGGACAGTGGCGCCACGTATACTGAGGTGCCCGACCTGCCCAATCTTTTGGGCTGGACAGTCAATGGCATCGATGCGGGGGGGCAGGGATTTTATGACCTCGCCCTCGCTGTGGATCCGTTGGATAGCCAGCACATGGTTGCAGGCGGCATCAACTTATGGGAGTCATTCGATGGCGGCTCACAATGGGCATGCAGGGGCCACTGGTTTGGAGGAGACTCCGCCAGTTTCGTTCACGCCGACCAACACGCCCTCACGTTTATTCCGGGGACCTCAGATTGGATCAGCGCCCACGACGGAGGGGTGGCCCGGCTGACCGCCGGTGACATCCGAGACGTGAGCACAGGACTAGAAGTGGCCCAGGTGTACCACCTGGCTTGGTCGGAAATGCAGCCGGGCCGGCTGATCTCAGGGTGGCAGGACAATGGCGTCAACTTGCTCAAACGCGGTGAACACGCGCAAGTTTTGGGTGCAGACGGTTTCCATTGCCTGATCGACCCCTTGGGACCGGACACCTTGGTCGCGGCAGAGTACTACGGCAAGGCCTATCGGTCCAACGACGGCGGATGGAGCTGGCAGCCTTGGATTTGGAGCAACGCTGAAGGCGTCAATGAGCAAGGCGATTGGAACACCCCCATGGCCTATGCCCCCAACCAACCCAACCGGGTGTTTGTGGCCAAACGCAGGGTGTACTGGAGCGATGACGCCGGCGCCTCATGGAACCAGACCGAAGCCGTGGCTGGTCCTGCGATCGAAGTGTTGGCCATTGCACGGGCCGCCGATAGCACAGTGGCCGTGGCGCGCGGCACCAATGCATTTGTGACCCACAACCTGTCTGAATGGACGCCTTATTCGGGCCTCCCTGGCTTGCCGGTCTTGGACATCGTATTCAACGACACCAATGCCAACTACATGTGGCTCGCTTTTGGCGGATACGCCGAAGCGGACCGTGTATGGACATCTGAGGATGGAGGCGCTCATTGGAGCTCATCGAGTGAAGGCCTACCTGCATTGCCCGTCAATGCCATCGTGCGCGACAACGCTTCAGGAGACCTTTACGCCGGCACGGATGCCGGCGTCTACGTAAAAACTTCGGACAGCACGGCTTGGCAGCCCTACAAATCAGGACTCCCCGAAGTTTTGTGCAGCGACCTCGGGATCCGCAGAGCCACCGGCGAAATACTGCTGGCCACCTATGGAAGCGGGCTTTGGAAGGCCCCGCTGCATGCTCCTGCAACGAGGGATGCCGCCATTACGGCCATCAACGGCGCCAAGGCAGACCGGTGTTCCGGACCGCTCAATGTCACCGCCACGTTGCGCAATGCGGGGTCAGATACGCTTGTGGCTACAACCCTTATTTGGAATGACGTGGACACCGTATCGTATGGCTTTGCGCTGGCACCCAACGCCACGCAGCGCCTGACGTGGCCGGACGCCCAGCGCGGCGCGGTGTCGCCGGGTGAGCATTTGACAGTGCGCATACTCGACGTCGTCGGCTTAGATGGAGACCTGGCGACAGGCCAACTGGCAGGCGGCCCAGACGCAGTGTCCGAAAACGACGTGCTCGGCGTGCCATGGGAACACCGAGAGGGCACAGGCGAAATCGTCATGGCCACATTGGCTGATTGCAACCCTATGGAGTCGGCATGGGCCTTGGCGGACTCGACAGGCCAGGTGTGGCACCGCAGGCAACACTTCCCCATAGAATCAGTGGTATACGACACCCTGTGCCTCAGCCATGGGTGTTTTGATGTACTCCTCCACGACATGGGGGCCAACGGCTTCACCGGCGCATTGTGCGGCATGGAAGGCGCGTTGGACCTGCTGTCCATCCATGGAGACACCGTTTGGTCTGTCAGCTCATCCGGCGCGGCCGGCATTGGCTTCTCATCTGGTATTGGTGGCGAAATTTGCTTGCCCCTGCCTGGTTTATCTGGATGCACCGATCCCACAGCCTGCAATTTTGACCCCGCAGCTGCCGCGGACGACGGCACCTGCGGCCATGACTGTCTGATTCCCGCCTGCGCGGCCGATATGGACGGGGATGGGCTGTATGGCGCATCAGACGTACTGAGCCTGCTGGCTGAATTCGGCTGCCTTTCAGATTGCACAGTGGACATCACCGGTGATGGCACCGTATCGGCCAACGATGTGCTGGCCCTGCTGGCATTGTATGGTGAATCCTGCACCGAATGAGCAATCCGGATGCATCTTGCATCCTCAATGGCCGCCAGACCCCCTCGCCCTAAGCTCAACATCCGTCGCTGGACGTCGGAAATCGAAGCCCCGTTGCACGCCCTCGTCCGCTCCGAACTGGGCCTGCGGAGCGTCACCGCTTCGCGCAACCTGATCAAAGGGGGCGCTGTGCGTGTGGAGGGTGATGTGGTCAAGATCCCTTCACTGGTCATCCCCATAGGCCAAGAAATCTCTGTGCCAGAGGAAAAAGAAGCGCGCAAAGCCGAACCGGCCAATGCCGCCAAGAGCATTCGGCCCGCCGACGACCTTCCGTTCGAAGTGCTGTACGAGGACGAAGACATTTTCTGCTACCTCAAGCCGGCAGGATGGGTGCTGGCCTCACCCAATCCTCGGGTAGACACGAGTTTCACCAGGGTCAAAGAATATCTTCTGGCGCGTGACGAAGAGAAGGGCAACGTCGAGCGCGCCGTGCATTTCGTCAACATGCTCGACAAGGACAGCAGCGGCATCGCCGTTGTCGTCCGGGACATCGGCTTGAGAAAGAGGCTGCAAGAATCTTGGTCTGAGCAGGTCTTTGAGTCTTACCTGCTCCTTCAGGGTGAAATCCCCGAGGATGGTGAATTCAGTGCGCGCAGGAAGCCCGACGAGAAATATTCCGCAAAAAAATTCCCCTTCCGGCGCATGCGTTCCGGCGGGCGTTTTGCCATCCTCAAGGTACAAGCCGGCACCCAGGACATTCCCAACATATTGCCGGGCTTGCGTCACCACAACTGCATGGTGTGCGGACTCGGCCCAGATGCCCCCGACCCATTGGGCCGCCAAGGTGTCCACCTTTTCAGGGTGGTGTTGACCGACGCACAACTCGACGCCATGTGGGAGGTCAAAACCCGCATGCCCAAGGAGTTCTTGCGGGTGGTAAAATGAGAAACGCCCCGACGTTTCGGGGCGCTTCAACCTTAACCAAATCTGTGCCGGTCTCTGCCGACACTCTGAACCAAATTGTCGCTGCTTTCAGCTGACACAAGAAGTTCAACTACCGTGCCAAAAGCGTTCAGGCGTTGAACTGGAGCCCTCAAAATCCTCCCAATGAATGTCAATTCGAAGGCGGGATTCACTTGGTATCTTCGCGCCACGTCAATTATCTGAAATGAGCAGAGCCGTTGTAATCGTATCCGCACGCCGCACCCCGATGGGGTCTTTTCTCGGCGCCTTGTCATCTGTGCCCGCCCCACAACTGGGAGCCGCAGCCATCACCGCCGCCATTGATTCCGCGGGACTCTCAGCCCCAGACATCCAAGAAGTCTTCATGGGCAATGTCCTCTCCGCAGGGATGGGGCAGGCCCCTGCCAGACAAGCGGCCATGGCCGCAGGCATCCCCGACACCGTGCCCTGCACCACCGTCAACAAGGTGTGCTCTTCGGGAATGAAGGCCATCCACTTGGCCGCCAACGCCATTGCACTGGGCGAAGTGGACATCGCCGTGGCCGGAGGCATGGAGAACATGTCGCGCACACCGCATTACATACAAGGCCGACAAGGTGTCAAGCTGGGCAACCTCAAAGCCACCGACGGCATGGTCCTCGACGGCCTCACCGATGTCTTCAACAATCAGCACATGGGCGTGTGTGCTGAATTGTGCGCCCGAGAAAACTCAGTCTCCCGCGAGGAGCAGGACGCCTTTGCCATTGAGAGCTACCGGCGCTCTGCTGCAGCTTGGGATGCAGGGGCTTTTGCCGATGAAGTCGCGCCCGTGGCCGTGCCCCAGCGCAAGGGGGACCCTGTGATGGTCTCTGAGGACGAAGAGTTCCGCAATGTCAAAATTGAGAAAATCCCACAGCTGCGTCCCGTATTCGAAAAAGACGGCACCGTCACTGCGGCCAATGCCAGCACCCTCAACGACGGCGCCTCCGCTTTGGTGTTGATGGCCGAGGAAATCGCTCAAGCAAGAGGCATTCAGCCGTTGGCCCGCATTTTGGCCAATGCCGATGCAGCGCACGCCCCCGAACGGTTCACGACCGCCCCTGCCAAGGCAGTGCCAATGGCGCTCGAGCGCGCCGGTTTGCGGATGGACCAAATGGAATTGATCGAGCTCAACGAGGCCTTCGCTGTAGTGGGGCTGGCCAACATGAAGCTCATGGGACTCGATGCTGAGAAGGTCAATGTCAACGGTGGCGCAGTATCGCTGGGGCACCCGCTGGGCTCTTCCGGCAGCCGCATTGTCGTCACGCTGCTGCATGCCCTTCAACGCCACGGTAAGCGACTCGGCGTAGCCGGCATCTGCAACGGTGGGGGTGGGGCCAGTGCCATGGTCATTGAGCGCATCAACTGAATGGACTTTCAGCCAGGCATCATTCGTGTTCCGCTGGCCCCAGTCCGGGCCAAAGCCGATGACCGCGCTGAAATGGTCACCCAAGGCTTGTTTGGAGAAGCGGTCCAATGGCGTGCCATGGACGGTGCGCCGGGTTGGGCCGAAGTGCAATTGCTGCAAGACGGCTACAAAGGGTACACCGACATCAAGCTCATCGCCCATGATGCGGATGCCCTCGCGGCCTTCAACCGTGGAGCGGACGTGCTGTCCAAACCGCTGACCACCTTGGAATGGGAGGGAAGGCCACACCACCTCCCCGCTGGATCTCGGGTGCCCCAGGGCATCCTTGAGCATGTGCCTGAAACATTCGAGGCCCCTGTTGACGCTGCTGCCCGCTTTATCGGGGCGCCCTACTTGTGGGGAGGCAAGAGTGTGCTGGGCATAGACTGCAGTGGGCTCACCCAGTTGTCCGGCGCGCTGTGCGGCATTCAATGGCCCCGAGATGCCAGCCAACAATGGGCCGCCTTGTCTGCTTCACGCACCACGTTCGCTGCGCTCGCCCATGGCGACCTGGTCTTCTTTCACAAGGAAAACCCTGAACAGGTGACCCATGTGGGCTTCGTTTGGATGGACACCAACGCCGACCCAAGGGTGCTTCACGCTTCTGGCGAAGTCCGTTTGGATGCACTTCGCCCTGACGGCATCTACAGGGATGACGTCCGCTCGCACAAGTGGACAGGCGCGGCGCGGTACACCGTCAACGCTGGATGACCACGCGCTCCGTACCTTGTGCAGTGCGCAGGAAGTACACCCCCTCAGAGAGGTCTTCCAGGAGGATCCTGTCATTGCCCGAGTGAAACACCCCTTCTGACATCACGCGGCCACCCAAGTCGGCCAATGCCCATGGCGTCCCCACAAATTCAGGGTGCACCAACACCTGCACTTTGGAAGACGCAGGGTTGGGGTGGACCCGGACACCAGGCGCCCTGCGTTCCATCGGCTCAACGCTGGACAGGAGTGGGGTTTCCAATGAAATGTCCTCGTCGCCATCGGCATACAGCACATAGTCGAAGAACACGAAAAACATCTCGTCTTCCGTGTGGTCACCGTACTGCACCATCGCGGGCGGATCACTGGGATTGAAGGGGTTGTTCGCCGTATTGTCGTAGGTGGCAATGCCGTGCAGCGTGTAGCCCGCCGGCACCTTCGTCATGTAGGGGAAGGTGAAAAAACCTTGCCAGTTGAAGTCCCAAGCCGGTATCGAAATCAGTGGAATCGTATCCAGGTCGCCAGGCCCGGTGGCAAACACCTCCCAGGAGACACCCACAAGGTGGCAATGCGGCACAATGCTGATGAAACTCAAGTCCACGGGGATGTTGTACTCTCCGTGGAAGGTCTTGACCTGGTTGGCCGGGATGAAAAACGGCTCGCCCAACGTCCAAGGCCCCATGATGCCTGTGGTGACTTCCCTTTCTATGGGGCTGTCTGTCAAGAACACATTGACCTCGGTCTGGTCCACGCCTTCAACCGATGTGGGACCATAGTGCATCTGAATGAGCAGGTCGCTGTTGGCGGGAATCACCCGTCCGATGCCTTCGGGGTACACCACCGTTTGGGTGCCAGGCACCCAGCCGCCAAAGAAGTTTTCGTAAGCCTCAAATCCGAAGTCCCCAAAGCTCTCGTACCCCGGTGCGGGGTCCTGGCTGTCCAAGAACTGGGCCGTGCCCTCAATGTCCACCCCGAGGATGGCGTGGTGGGCAATGGCCCCATTTCCTGGACGCACCTCCAAAGCGCGGACATGGATGTCTTCGTCTGAGCCTGTAGGCATCACAAACACCTGGTATTGGTCTGACATGTTGCCGGCATGCGTAAAGGGCTCAGGCATGCTGAACACCAGGTCTGGTTCTCCAATTTGGCTGCCCTCCGGGAATGATGGAAGGCCGGGGTTGTCATCGGGGTTGCCCTCGGGCATATCGGCATCCACCCATGCGCTGATGGTCTCTACTTCTTCGGCCGTCAAGACGCGCTCACCCACAAAGTGGCTGTAGTCCGCATCTGGCGTCCAGGGGGGCATGTAGCCAATGGAAGTCACGTATTCAATGAAATTGCCATAGGCCGCCACCTCGTCATATGTCGTAAACGGCATGGGGCCGATTTCTCCCGCGCGGTGGCATTCCGCGCAGGCGTTGTGTATGATCGGCGCTATGTCCGCGTGATAGGTCACTTGCGCATGAACACTACCGGTGACGGCCAACGCGAAAAGGAGGTAAACAGCAAAGTGTTTGATCATGGGATAAAAATAAATGCGGGTCCGCATCAAATTCCTGTGCGCTCAATCTGTTTTCAAGGGCACCGCCATGCCTTCGATCGGACACCCTACGGCATCCGTTCGCGGCAAGGTCACCGGCTGTCCCTGCGTGATTTCAAGCAGTGCATCGCGCAGGTCGCGGTGACGCGTCTTGTTCTTTCTTCTTCCTGGAGCGAAATACCGGTCGTTGATCCGGCCTTGGTACAGCACGCTGTCTTGGGCATCCAGCACAAACACTTCCGGTGTCCAGTGGGCTCCGAGCTGCTGGGCCCACTGTGCCGTGTCCTGCTGAAACGCCATGTTCAGCCCATAGGCTGTCTTGAACGCTGCCATTTGATCCGGACGGGTAGAGGCATTGGGAAAGAGCCCAACGAATTCGACAGGGGCATCGGCAAATTCCTCTTCCAGCATGCGCAGGTCATAGGTCATGTTCTGACAAATGGGACAGAGCGGCGCCAAGAAAATCAGCACGCGAAAAGCAGCATGGGGCAGGTGGGGGCGCATCTTATTCAGGGCAGTTTTCACCGAAGGTCCCGAGCAAGGCCAGCACATCCGACACGGTGATGGCACCGTCACCGTCCACGTCTGCCGAACAGTCCTGCAGGCAACCAAAATCGGCCAGCACCACCAGTACGTCGTTTACACCGATGATGCCATCGCCGGACACATCCCCCGGGCAATCCAATGCCGCCGGGCCGAGCGCCACGTCCTCGTCACCCTCTTGGTAAGGCACGAGGTCCATGAAGATAAAAAACATCTCATCCTCAGTGCCTTCTCCAAAAGACACCCACTGCGGCGGGTCGTTGGGGTTGAACGGATTGTTGGCGGTGTTGTCGTAAGTCGCCTCCCCGTGCAGGGTATAGCCCTGCGGAATCTTGGTCAAATGAGGAAAGGTGAAAAAGCCCTGCCAATTGAAGTCCCAAGAGGGGATGGAAATCAGCGGGATCGTGTCCTGGTTGTTGGGAGAGGTGGCATACACAAGCCACGACGCCCCGATCAAATGGCAATGCGGTGCGATGTTGATCAGGCTCACATCTTGGTTCACAGGCAACGTGCCGTGGAAGGAAGACACCTGATTGGGCGGCAAAATGAAAGGGGCATCCAAATGCTGTGGCCCCATGATGGCCGTGATGACCTCACGTTCAATGGGCACTTCCGAAAAGAAGACGTTGACTTCGCTCAAGTCAGACTCCTCAATGGGAGAAGGACCGTAATGCATCTGCAGCAAGACATCGGCACCTTGGGGAATGACACGGCCAATGCCCGGCGGGTAGGCTACGGCAAGCGCCCCAGGGACCCAAGCACCGAAAAAGGAACTTTCAGCGCTGAATCCAAAGCCGCCAAAACTCTCGTATCCCGGCTCCGGATCTTCGGCATCCAGCGCAGCCGCAGTGCCCGAGATGTCCAAGCCCAGGATCGCGTGGTGCGCCACGTTGCCGTTGCCCGGTTGCACCTCAAGGGCACGGATGGAAACATCGCCATCAAAATCCGTGGGCAACACAAACACCTGGTATTGATCGGTCATGTCTCCACCGTGGACATACGCCTCGCCCATGGCCAGGACCTGATCAGGCGTCCCGATTTGACTGCCCGAGGGGAAATCAGGGAGTCCGGGATTGTCCGACGGGTCGCCTTCGGGCTTGCCGGCATCAACCCAGGCGCTCAAGGTCTCCAGCTCATCCGCGGTCAGCACCTTTTCCCCCACAAAATGGCTGTAGTCGGCGTCGGGCGACCATGGCGGCATATAACCAATGGAGGTCACGTATTCGATGAACTCCCCATAAGCCGCCACCTCTGCGTAGGTCGTAAACGGCATGGGGCCGATTTCACCCTCGCGGTGGCAAGAGCTGCAAGCATTGAAGATAATTGGCGCGACATCCGCGTGATACGTAACGCTTTGGCCCATCCCCGGCAACGAGGAGAACATCAGGAGCATCAAAAAAGACCGCGTGATTGGCATACCCTAAAGATAACGGAGCGGGATGCAAGCCGTTTAACGCCGGTCCAATGATGGCGTGTGGTACATTGGGCGATATGCAATTGGCCCTGTTGGATTTCATCGTGATCGGCGGTGTTTTGTTGACCATTCTCATCATCGGACTGCTGGCCGGCAGGGCGGGAAACAACAACGCTGACGACTTTTTTCTCGGCGGGCGCAACATGCCGTGGTGGCTGCTTGGTACCTCCATGGTCGCGACCACCTTTAGCGCTGACACCCCCAACCTTGTCACCGACCTGGTGAGGCAGCAGGGGGTGGCAGGGAACTGGGCCTGGTGGGCGTTTCTGCTCACCGGCATGGTCACGGTATTCGTTTACGCCCGGATGTGGCGCCGTTCTGGCGTTCTCACCGACATCGCCTTTTATGAGCTGCGCTACGGGGGCAGGGCAGGGGCCTTTTTGCGGGGCTTCCGTGCCGTTTACCTGGGATTGGTGTTCAATGTCTTGGTCATGGCCACCGTCAGCTTGGCCGCCATCAAACTGGGCAGCATCCTGCTGGGGTGGCCCGGGTGGCTGACGCTTTTGGTGACGTGTTCAGTGACATTGCTGTTTAGCGTGTACGGGGGCTTGCGCGCCATCCTGTGGACCGACCTTTTCCAGTTCTTTTTGGCCATGGGCGGCGCGGTCGCTGCCTGTGTCTGCGTGCTCGGCCTTCCCGAGGTGGGCGGACTTCAAGGCTTGATGACCCACCCCAACGTGGTGGGCAAGCTCTCCGTTTGGCCCGACTTCGGCGACCCCCAGGTTTGGGTGCCGGTCTTGCTCGTCCCCCTGGCCGTGCAATGGTGGGCGAGTTACTATCCCGGTGCTGAGCCGGGGGGTGGCGGCTACATCGCCCAGCGGATGTTCAGTGCCCGCAGCGAAGGAGACGCCGTGGGCGCTACGCTGTTGTTCAATGCGGCCCATTATGCCTTGCGGCCTTGGCCATGGATCCTGGTCGGCCTGGCTTCCTTGATTGTCTTTCCAGAACTCGACGACATCGCCGCCGCCTTTCCTGGACTGGCCGCGGACAAAGTGGGGCACGACGTGGCCTATCCGGCCATGCTGAGCCTCCTTCCGACGGGGCTGTTGGGCTGGGTCGCCGCATCATTGCTCGCCGCTTTCATCTCTACCATGAGCACCCAAGTCAACCTCGGCGCGAGCTACCTCGTCCACGACGGTTGGGCGCGCTTCATCCGCCCGGACGCCGATGAAGCCGCCAAGGTGCGCGCGGGCCGCTGGGCCAGCCTGCTCTCGCTGCTGGCCGGTGCGCTGCTGAGTTTGACCTTGACCTCGGCTGGGCAGGCGTTCAACCTGCTGCTCCTTTTGGGTGCGGGAACAGGAGGGCTCTTCATCCTGCGCTGGTTTTGGTGGCGCATTTCCGCCAGCACCGAAATCGTGGCCATGGCCATATCATTGGTGGTTGCTGCGTATTTCACATGGATCCACGACGGTTTGGGTTGGTGGCCCATGGCAGACTGGGCCAAGCTTGTGGCTGGAAGCCTCTTGACCACGGCAGGCTGGGTCGCCGCCGCTTATGCATTGCCGCCGGAGCATCCAGAGATATTGCAGCGCTTTGTCGACAAGGTCAACCCAGGTGGGCCGGGTTGGAAGCGGTTTCCTTCTACGGCTGCTGCGGAGGGGGATACTTGGAATGTGCCCCGCGCCCTGTTGCAGGCCTTTTTGGGATGCGTTGCCGTGTATGGCTTGTTGCTGGGAGTGGGCGCCGCCCTCTTCGATCAAGGGCCGCAAGGCATGCTGCTGGGCATTTTGAGCGGGTTGTCCATCTCCGGCATCCTCCGGCTCCAAAAGAAGGCATGACCGCGCCGTTTACCAGTTCCGCCCCGGGGCGGCTTTGCCTGTTTGGTGAGCACCAGGACTATCTGGGCCTGCCTGTCATTGCCGTGGCGATGAACCGCAGGTGCGCGTTGACATTTGAGCCTTTGTTAGAAATGGAAGTCAAGGTGCACAGCGCAGCACTGGGCGACTTGGCCCATTACAGCCTGCTCGGCATGACGGCTGAAGACCGCACCAGTGCCATGGGCCATGCGCTGTCCGCGATGCTCGACACCGCTGAAGGCCTGCCCCATTCGGGCTGGAAAGTGACCATCGCAAGTGAGGTGCCCATCCGCGCCGGCTGCAGTTCATCGACCGCCTTGCTGACCGCGTGGATCGCAGGGTGGGGGCACATCCTGCACGGTGGACTCGACACCCGAGAAGTCGTGCGGCGCTGCCACCAATACGAAGTGCTCGACTTCAATGGCGCAGGTGGCAACATGGACCAATTCGCCTGTGGTCATGGCGGCCTGCACCGCTTCGGCTCAGGAGCACCACAGAAACTGCACTTGCCCGACGGCACCTTTGTGTTGGCGGATTCCGGAGCGCCCAAAGACACCCAGGGACACCTGCGCCGATGCCGGGATGGGCGCATCCCGCTGATGCCGCACATCGACGCGCCCAAGCCCGGAATGACCACTGACGAGGTGCAGTTGTTGGAGGGCACCCGGATCAACCGGGATCTGGAAATCAAATGGGCCGCCCTGATGGCGACAGAAGGTGTGGACGGCGCCGCCATGGGCGCTGACCTGACCCGCCACCACGCCGTTTTGCGCGACACCCTCGGCCTGTCCACACCACGGATAGAAGCGATGCTCGATGCAGCGGGAGCGGCGGGGGCTTGGGGTGGAAAAATCAACGGGTCCGGTGGTGGGGGCTGCGCCTTCGCGTTGTGCCCAGACAACCGCGTAAATGAGGTGGTCAACGCCATGACCGCAGCCGGCGCTGTGGGGGCTTGGCCTGTTCACATGGATAAAGGTGTCACATGCCCGTTGTAAACCCCACCATCATAATGGCCGCCGGCAAAGGCAGCCGGATGAAAGCGCGGGCTGACCTCCCTCCGGAGGTGCTCCTCGAAGCCAGCGCCCGACCTAAAGCCATGATCCGCATTGGCAAAGCGCGCAAGCCTTTGCTCGCGTATATCCTGCAGCAGCTCGCCAGTGAAGGGTGCACAGGAGCCTGTGTGGTCATCGCAGAAGATGACACCATCACACCTGCTCATTTTAACCGGCACCCCATCGACAGACTGGAGGTTTCTTTTGTCCGGCAGGCCATACCCGCGGGAAGAACCAAGCCGCTGGGCACAGCCCACGCCGTTCAATTGGCCCTGGAAGCCCATCCCGCTTGGGCGGCGCATTCAGTCACCGTGGGAAACGGGGACAACCTTGCCCCAAGGGGCATGTTTCGCGCACTGTTTGCGCACCCCGCGGCACTCCCCGCCTTTCATCCCAATCACCTCGGACTGCCCAAAAAACGAATCCGGGCCTTTGCGGTCATCCATACCGATGAAGTCGGCCGATTTGAAGCGATCACCGAAAAACCCTCAGTGGCTGAAATGGCAGAAGCCCAATGGACAGATGGCCAGGTCAGGGTCAGCATGAACTATTTCAGGATGCCCTGTGAGCAGCTGCTCCAAGCGGTCAAGACCGTGCCCGAGCACCCGGTGAGAAAGGAGCGTGAACTGCCCGTTGCCATCTCGCGTTGGGCCCGCATGGAAGGCGGCAAAATGAAAGCCCTGCCCATGGCGGGTTCCTTTTTGGACCTCACCCATCCCGAGGACATCGTCAAAGCAGGAGAGATCATAGACAGTGGTGGATTTGCACTGAAGGAGAGAACTTGAACCACCTGAAAATTGTTGCCACACCATGACCAAATCAACATTCCCCCACTTGTGGGTGTGCGCGCTGCTGATGTTGACCGCGCTCACCGCAAGCGAGCGCACGCACGCGCAATGTGACTCGTTGGATTTCAACCTGCTCTGTGAAGATGGCGACATGGTCAACGATGCCATTTTCTCTTGTGGGTTCAGCTGCATTTTTGCCGGCGACCTGGCCACTTGTTTTTCGGATTGCATTGCCGCCGGCATCCCCACCATGAGCACGGGGTGCGTAGGGTGTTTTGCAGAACAAAGCACTTGCGCTCAAGAAAACTGCTTCTTGGTCTGCGGATTTGGCAGCACTGCAGATTGCGAAGCCTGTGTGCTGGCCAATTGCCAGGCGCAATTCGAATCTTGTGCAGGCATCGTGGATGCCGATGGGGATGGCGAAGACGTGATTTGCGATTGTGACGATGCCGACGCCGCGACATATCCGGGTGCGCCAGGCACTTCTTCCGGGCTGGACAACAACTGTGACGGCGTCATCAGCGCAGACGAGCTCGCCTGTTTGCTGGACCTGACAGGCGATCTCCTTGTCTCAGTATCGGACGTCTTGGTGGTGTTGTCTGAATTTGGCTGTCTTGTCGGTTGCGCGGCAGACATCACAGGTGACGGTGCCGTGACGGTATCAGACGTACTCGAGCTGCTCGGTGGTTTCGGAGACAACTGTTGAATCAGGATAAAAACCCGCGGCCTTCACGCGCTCGGGAACGCAACAATGGACTGCAGCGGTAACGGCCTTCACCATATTCTGCGTGGAGCCGATCGAGGGTTTCCACACAGCGGTCCAAACCAACTTCTTCGCCCCAAGCCAAGAGCCCTTTGGGGTAATTGACGCCACCTTGCATGGCGTTGTCTACGTCCTCAGCGGATGCCACACCCCAAAACACGGCGTCGGCGGCCTCATTGATCAGCATGACCAGGATGCGCCAGAGAATGTCCTGCCCCAGGTCCTTATCCATGCGCGGTGCAGCCGCTTCCACACCCTCGCCATAAGCGTGCCAACCCTTGCCTGATTTCCTGCCCAGCCAGCCCGCATCCACGTTGCGCTTTTGGGCAAAAGACGGGGTGTAGCGGGGGTCGAAATGAAAAGCAGTCCACACGCTTTCTGTCACGGCGTAATTGACATCATTGCCAATCAAATCCATCAGCGCGAAAGGCCCCATCCGAAAGCCACCGAGGGCGGTCATGGCCCAGTCGATGGTGGCCACATCGGCCACGCCCTCTTCGAGAATGCGAATTGCCTCGCCATAAAATGGCCGGGCCACCCGGTTTACAATGAAACCGGGGGTGTCCTTGGCCAACGCTGGCTGTTTGCCCCATTGGCGCATCAAAGCGGACATCTCCTCATCAAGGCCTGAACGCGTTTGCAATGCAGGCACCACCTCCACCAAAGGCAGCAGGGGAGCCGGGTTGAAAAAATGCAAGCCAATGAAACGATCGGGGTGCTGCAAACCGGCCGCCAACGCCGTGATCGAGAGCGAGGAAGTATTGGAGGCCAGGACCGATTCCGGGGTGACCACCGCTTCGAGCGATGCAAACAACTCCTTCTTGACCTCTTCACGTTCCACGATGGCTTCCACCACAAGGCCGCAGGGCCCCAAGTCTTCCACAGTGGACACCGTGGAAATGCGGCCCAGCAGCGCGGCAGCATCTTCAGAACGGATGCGGCCCTTGGTCACAGACCTGTCCTGAATGTGCCGCAAGAAGGCCATGGCCTCGTCCAAAACGCCAGCATCGCGGTCGTACAAGCGCACCGCATGACCGGCCGTGGCCGCGACTTGAGCAATGCCCCGCCCCATGGCGCCCGCACCTGCCACACCGATGATCATCATGTCTTTCATGTCAAAGACAAAGGAAAGGTGAACGGAAACGAATGGAACAGGGCGCAGGCGAGGTTTTCCCGAACACAACTGTTTCATTGCTGCAGATTCACTTGCCATGCACAGATGCCTGTCCTGTAAAGGGCGCATGCCAAACGCTGCAGCCCAGACATACCAAGGAGATTTCTGCTCGGAATTCTGCTTTTCAACCTACCCTGGCAATGCCAAAAGGTTGCAGTCAATGTCGCCTGCCCACTATCAACCGGCCCCGCCCAGGCACGACGTGGACCGGATATTGGAAAGAAACTGCGACATCCTCAAAGCCTTCAGGGATTGGCGCACGGCCTCGCCCACCATGGCCGACATCGGCTCCTTGCAATGGCTCAGCGACAAGGGGTTCGACTTTGATTTCTACACCCGGGTGCACCAGCGGGGGGATGGCCGCACTGAAGTGTGGTGCTATGAGGTCGGATTCAGCTTGGAGCGGGACGGGAGCGTGGAGCCCTTGTGAGGGGCCTAACCCTTTCGCCGGGATTTTCCCGAGCCGCTGTGGCGCTTGCCACCCTTGCCGCCCCCAGGCTTGCGTTTCTTTTCGTGAAACGCCCCCTTGAAGGTGGGGTCTGCCTTGCGCTTTTCGCGGTCAATGGCGCGCGCCATGGCTTGTGCTTCCCACGATGGCGTCGGTGCCTCACTGACATTTGAAGGCAAGTCTTCAAAAGAAATCCTTTGCCCAATCAGCGCTTCTACCCGTTCCAGGGCTGGCTTTTCGCTGGGATCGACGAGGGTGACCGCCTGGCCACTGCGCTTGGCGCGGCCCGTTCTGCCGATGCGGTGAATGTAATCGTGGGGATCGCGGGGCACGGTGACATTGATGACAAGGTCCAACTGCGGCACGTCTATGCCTCGGCTGGCGACATCGGTTGCCACGAGATAGCGGATGTCACCTGCCTTGAACAGCTCCATGGCGTGGATGCGGCTGTTTTGCCCTTTGTTGGCATGCAGTGTGCGCACAGCAGGCGTGACGTCCTCTGCTATCCGCTGTCCGATGCGCTCGGCTTGGTCTTTTTCCCTGACAAAGAGCAGGGCCTGTTGAGGGATGTCCTCCCTGTTGAGGAACACAGCCAGGAGGTTCAGCTTGGTGCCAAAATTGGGGGCGCGGAAGCCCGATTGGACCACCGTTTCCACCGGTGTCGATTGCGGGGCGGCTTCCACGCGCGTGGGCCACAACAGAAACTCGCCAGCCATTTCTTCGGTCTTGGCGGGGTAAGTGGCCGAAAACAAGAGGTTTTGTCTTTTGCGGGGCAGAATTTCCAGCAACTTCCGGAGCTGCGGCATAAACCCAAGGTCCATCATGCGGTCCGCCTCGTCGAGCACCAAGTGGGTCATCTCTTTGGTGGTAAATCCATGACGGAGATACAGTTCCATGAACCTTCCCGGGGTGGCCACGACCAAGTCGCAGCCCGCTTCCAGCCGCTCTTGCTGGGCGCGGTGACCCACGCCACCATAGACGACCTGAACGCGCAGGTCTGTTCGCGCAGCCAGCCTGCCGGCGACATCGGCAATTTGAAGGGCCAATTCCTTGGAAGGGGTGAGGATGACACAACGCGGTCCCTTGCCTTGCGCATGGGAAAGCATCGCCATCACGGGCAAAAGAAACGCCAACGTCTTGCCCGTGCCTGTCTGCGCGATGCCGATCACGTCTTGACCAGCCCGAATGCGGGGAATGGCCTTGCGCTGTATTTCCGTAGGTTCGGAAATGCCCATGGCATCCAGCGCGTCGAGGTACTGTCGGGTCACCTTCAGGTCGGCAAACGTCATGGTGCAAGATTAACCCATGGAGGCGGGGGGATTGAGGTTGTGCGTCTTTGCTTTCCTTTGCCCCCCGATGGCCAGCCACAAAAAATTCTCCCTGGAGGACGGTGCGATGAGCAGCGTCCAGAAATTCCTGAGTGAAAAAGGACTGGACTTGCCTCTTGAACCTTCTGACATACAAGAAGACTGGAGTCTTCCTTTTATGCGCTGGGTGGTGCAGCACACCACTTCCGGCATGGAGTGTCAGTTTCAAGAAGACGATCCGCCGGGCATCCGGATCAGCACCCACAGGGACATTGTGTGTGACCCGGCCCTGTACAACCTGGCGAGGGTGGAAGCGGGCAGGCCGACAACCCACATCGTTCTGGGCAGCAACTTGGCCCGATTGGACTGGGTGAAGGCGCTCATGCAGGCCAACAAGGCCATTTTTATCGACCGCTCACTGGCTGGGCGCGCGGCCATGAGCCAGCAACTCAAATTGAGCCGCCACATCGCCGACATTATCCAGGGTGGGGGGCACGTTTGGATCGCCCAGGCGCCTGGACGAACCAAAGACGGCATAGACCAAACACACCATGGGTTGCTGCGCATGCTGGCCTTGGCTTGGGGCGGCGAGGAGCAAGGGCCAGCTGCATTAAAAGGCCTGCTGAGGCCCTTGGTGATCCGCTATGATGTCAATCCATGCGATGGGCTGCTCATCCGAGAAAAGGTCACAGGGGAGAAGACCAAGCGGGATGACGAGATCAGCATGCGGACCGGACTGGAAGGGTGGAAGGGCAAAGTGCGCATCGCCGAGGCCCCGACTGTATCCACAGACGTTTCGGGCGACCGCGACGGCTGGCTGCAATTGGCCGCTGCAGTTGACAAATCCATCTTGACCCTCGGCGTCTCTGGCCAATGGGCGGCATCCGCTGCTTCAGCCATCCAAACAGGGAATTGGACACCGCTGCCCGACAACATGCACCACCGTGCAGAGCAAGTCATCCAACAGCTCAGCACCCACTTGGGGGATATGGACAGGGAAACCCTCATGCGCCACCTCTGCGAGGTCTACCGGGAAGGCGCTCCGAAAGTGGCGCTCACACAGAATTGACGCGCTTCAAGCCATCCCTGGCGGCCATCACAATTCCGGCCGCCATGGCGGCGTTTAAGGATTCAGACAGACCGGTACCCGGAATGTGGACACATCCAGAACATGCCTCCTTGACTGCCGGAGAAAGCCCATGGCTCTCACTTCCCACCACCGCTACACCCCAGTCGTCGGATTCAAATCCGCTGCTCCAAAGGGCGTCGCCATCGAGATCCAGCCCGCGGATTTGCACGCCTTTTTGTCCCAATTCCGTGAGCACACCGGCCAAATCAACAGACCAGATGGCCACCCGGAAAATGGCCCCCATGGTCGCTTGTACGACTTTGGGATTGAAGGGGTCTACTGTGTCTTCGGAGACCCAGATGCCGGGAATGCCAAACCAATCCGCCGTGCGGACAATGGCCCCCAAATTTCCGGGGTCAGACACCCCGTCCAGCGCCACCGTAAAAGGAGGCACGTCCTCCAAGCTTTGCGAAAAGTCAGGCAGGGCAGTGTCCGGGATGCCCATCACAGCCAACACGCCCGGGGCGGTGCGCATGGCGCTCATGCGTTCCATGTCTTTGGTCGACACGCGTTCGCTTCCCCATTCATCGGGGACACCTGCATCGGCAGTGGAATACAAGCCGTGCACCTGCCAACCGCTGCGCAGCGCTTCACTGACGCCTTTCACCCCTTCAATGGTGAACTTGCGTTCCAACTTCCGTGATTTGCGGTTCCTCAAGTCCCGCACGGCCAGAATCTCGTTCTTAGTAGGCATGTTTTGCATCCCCCGTTGCAGCGCAAGATGCGCTTTCCTGCTCGCAATTGCGGCATGGGGATGTCTCCCTTTCGGTGCCACCGGTCAAGATGAACGCCATTCCATCCAGTCGGTGCCCCTGGTGTGGGATGTGGAGTGGCGCTTCAAAGACCCGTCCAACACGGGAGGCCAAGACCTTGCCGCTTGGCAAGAACTGCTCGATGGCAGGTTCATTTTGCATCCACCTGATCGGTGGCTCGGCCTCCCCGTCTTGCATGCTTGGGCGAGGTTGAATGGACGGTGGAAAAAGGCCATTGAACAAGGCAACCCCTCACCCGAGGGCTCAGCCTCACCATTCGACTCCAATGGCTTGGAAAGAAGCCGATTGCTGCTCAAATCGAGAATGGTTCGCTCAGGATATTTGAATGGGCAACTGCAGGTGGACACCCTGAGTCACTCCCGCGGCCGGGTCACCTTGCGCATTGAGTTGGACCCTGGCACACGTGTGTATTGCGGTGAGGTAACGGTCAACGCAGAAAACAGTGGGCTGGGCCAAAAAGAGGCCGCATATCTCATCGAAGATTTCAGCCGATGGAAGGGCAAACCCCTTGACCTCAGTGCACTGGAAAGTGACCGCAATCGCTGGTCAAAGCACTTTGAACAACAAGGGTGGTTCGGGCTCACCTCTGATTTCTTCACCATGGAAATCGACACCACCGGAAGCAGCATGACGGGGAAAGCGCAGCTCACCTTGAATGTGGCCCCGGACCAATACCTCGAGGACACCGTCCCGCACAAAAAGGCGCGCTTGGACAGCATCAGTTTTCATTGGCACCCCTTCGAGTTTGAGCCCTTGGAAAGCCGCACGGAGAAGAACATTCAGTGGAGTGTGCCCCTCGGCAGGGACATCAGAGGGTTGGCCCACAGCATGCACCTGGAGCAAGGCAGGTTGTACAACCCGGAGGCGCTGATGAATGCCAGACAGTCCATTCGAATGTCACCGCTGTTGAATGACGTCAGGGTGGACATTCTGGAGCTCCCGACCACATCGGAAACGGAAACCCCCTTGCACGTGCACTTCGATGCCTACGCCGACAAGCGGAGGGTCATGCGGGTCAATGGCGGACTGAACTCGGCACAGGGCATTGGCGGGGAAATGGCCTTTTCCCTCTCCGACCAAGATTTCAGAAAGCGCATGGAGCAGGTGGCGCTGGAATTCGGTTACGGAAGAGAAAGTGTAACACCCTACCAGGGCGGTGATGAGGGCGGTGACGCTCCGTCGTTCTTCAATTCAGCCATCATCAGCGCTGGCCTGACATACACCGCTCCGCGGCTGATCCCCTTCGGACCGGATCGGCTACCGAGATCAAACAGGCCGAAGAGCCTCATCTCACTGAGTTTTAGGGACGAAAAACGCCCAAAATTCCAGCGGACCTACTTCCAGATCAGCATGGTGGAGCGGTTCGTTGAAAACACGGAAAACGGTTCAAGGGTTGAGTTCCGCCCGTTTGAAGTGGCCCTTACCTCGAGCCAACTCGGGGCGGAATTCGCAGAGGAACTCGCTGATTTGGGGTCGGATATTCTGGCCTCGTCCTTTCAGCCGCGCGCTATTTTCGGGTCAGGCTTGAGCTGGAAGCTGAATCCCAAACACAACCCCAGCCGTTTGAACCCCTTCAAGTGGGGCTTGAGTGTTGAGTTTGAAGCGGCAGGCAACCTGTATCACTGGCTGGATAAAAGGGCACCGGAAGAAACCACCATCAGCCTGCCCAGCGCATTGGGGAGCGCCTCCAATATTCAAGTCGGCCGCTACACCCGATGGGTCGTCGACGGCCGAGCAGGTTGGACAACCAATGGCCGGGATGGCTTCTTTGGCCGGATGTTCATGGGAGTGGCTTCATCATCCATCGACAGTGTGTCCGTCCCCATAGAAAAGCAATTCTACGTTGGAGGCCCCAACAGCATGCGCGGCTGGCAGGCCATGGGGCTGGGCCCGGGCAGCTTCAATTCAGATGTCCTCAGGGTGCGGGGCGACATCCGTTTGGAACTCAACATCGAATACAGGAAGTACATCAATGACTGGATCCAACTGGCGGCCTTTGTGGATGCGGGCAACATCTGGATGACCCGATCGGAAGCTTCGCGCCCCGGCGTCCAATTCAACACCGACACGTTCTGGAACCAGGCCGCCGTGGCATATGGAACAGGGATCCGCCTTGACTTCAGTTATTTCCTGCTTCGGTGCGACTTCGGAAAGCCCTGGCGCGGCACCGATGGAATGATTCCCACGGAAGGTGGTTGGCGGATTCACCCCGCCGTGTCGTTGCCCTTCTGAGGGCGCTCTACATTTGCACATCATGGCAGCAAAAGAGGAAAAGCCCAAAGCTGAGTCCCAAGAGGCAGAAAACGGCGACGGCGCCGGTTTGGGATGGTTCCGCCGGATGAAGGAGGGCATCACCACCAAGACGGCTGAAAAAAAGGAAATCCCAGAGGGGAATTGGTACAAATGCCCCTCCTGCAAAACCGTCATCGCCAGTGCTGAGCACGAGGCGCAACTGTGGGTGTGCAACCACTGCGAACACCACGAACGCATCGGTTCAGCAGAGTATTTCAGTTTCCTGTTCGATGGCGGAAAGTTCAGAGAGTTGCAGGCCAAGATGGTCTCGGCCAACCCGCTGAAGTTCAAAGACACCAAGGATTATGAGGACCGGTTGACGTCGTCCACAGAGAAGACCGGGTTGAAAGACGCCATCCGGACGGGAGTAGGGGAGGTCAACGGCCGAACCATGGTCGTCAGCGCCATGGACTTCAGTTTCATTGGCGGCTCCATGGGGTCTGTGGTGGGTGAAAAAATCGCCCGCGCCGTAGACTATGCCATCAAAAACGGCTTGCCCTTCGTGTGCATCACCAAGTCGGGCGGTGCACGCATGATGGAGGCCGGGTTGTCGCTGATGCAAATGGCCAAGACCAGCGCCAAGCTCAGCCTCTTGTCCAAGGCAGGACTGCCCTACATCTGCATCTTGACGGACCCTACGACAGGCGGCGTGACCGCTTCCTTTGCCATGCTCGGTGACATCCACCTCGCAGAGCCCAATGCCCTCATTGGTTTTGCGGGGCCACGGGTGGTCAAAGAGACCATAGGAAAAGACCTGCCTGCCGGATTCCAGAAATCGGAATTCCTGCTCGAACACGGATTTGTAGACCGCATTGTCCAACGGCGAAATCTCCAGCAGGAGCTTTCGGAGCTGGTGGGCATGCTGATGGACTGAGCCCCAGCCAGAGAGGCTTGGTGAATCCACGTATCCTGCCTACTTTTGCCCCCCTGAAAATCAGGTTGCATCAAGAACATCCAAGAGATTTCCACATGTACCTCACACCCGAGAAAAAACAAGAGTTCTTCGCCAAGTATGGCAAGAACGCCGAAGACACTGGCAGCGCCGAAGGGCAAATCGCCATGTTCTCATTTCGCATTGCACACTTGACGGACCACCTCAAGGAGAACCGCAAGGACGCGAACACACAGCGCTCACTCATCACGTTGGTCGGAAAGCGTCGCCGCTTGCTCGACTACCTGAAGCGCAAAGACATTGAGCGCTACCGCGCCATTGTGAAGGACCTCGGCCTGCGCCGCTGATCCTGCACAATTAAAAACACGCAGTCTGCGGCATGGGCATCCGGTCGCAGCGTATCGTTCTGAGTAAGCCTCGAGGAAACGCCTCGGGGATTTTACGGACGCCCAATTTGACAACTCCTTTATGGAACTGAACATTGTAACCAAGACCATCGATTTAGGTGATGGTCGCCCGGTCACCATTGAGACCGGAAAACTCGCCAAGCAAGCCGACGGAAGTGTGGTTGTGCGCCAAGGCGATACCATGCTGCTCGCTGCTGCGGTCAGCAACAACGGCGCCTCAGAAGGCGTCGACTTCTTGCCACTGACGGTGGACTACCGAGAAAAGTACGCGTCCACCGGCCGATTCCCCGGAGGATTCTTCAAGCGCGAGGCCCGTCCAAGCGATACGGAGATCCTGGTGATGCGCTTGGTTGACCGCGCCCTGCGCCCAACCTTCCCCGGCGATTACCACGCCGAGACCCAGGTCATGATCCAACTCATGTCTGCGGACAAGGAGAACATGCCCGACAGCCTCGCCGGTTTGGCTGCATCTGCAGCATTGGCCGTGAGCAACATTCCTTTCGACGGCCCCATCTCCGAAGTTCGGGTCGCCCGAATTGGAGGAGAGTTTGTCATCAACCCCACCTATGCGCAGCTCGAAGAAGCCGACATCGACATGATGATCGCCGGATCCATGGACAGCATCGTCATGGTGGAAGGTGAGATGATGGAGGTTTCCGAGGAGGAAATGGTCAGCGCCATTGAAGCGGCCCACGTGGCCATCAAGAAGCAGTGCCAAGCACAGCTCGACATGGCGGCCGAAGTGCCCAGCTCCTCGCCCAAGCGCGAGTACGAGCATGAGAAGCAAGACCCTGCCCTCAAGCAGCGCATCCACGATGAGCTGTACCAGCAGTACTACGATGCCGCCAAGAATGCCGGTTCCAAGGAAGAGCGCGGCAAGAAGTTCAAGGCCATCAAGGAATCCTTCCTCGATACGCTTTCAGCTGAAGACCGCGAGGAAAAGCAGTTCATGCTGCGGGATTACGTCAAGGCGACTCAAAAATCCGCCATTCGGGACCTGCTCTTGAAGGAGGGCATCCGCCTCGACGGCCGCGGCTCCAAGGACATCCGCCCCATCTGGTGCGAGGTGGATTACCTGCCCGGACCACACGGTTCCGCCATTTTCACCCGTGGAGAGACGCAGAGCTTGACCACGCTCACCTTGGGCACCAAGGACGATGAGCAGTTGATCGACAACGCCCTCGTGCGGAAGACCGAGAAGTTCTTGCTTCACTACAACTTCCCGCCATTCTCAACAGGCGAGGCCCGCCCCATTCGCGGCACCAGCCGCCGTGAGATTGGCCACGGAAACCTGGCCTTGCGTGCGCTCAAGCCCATGCTGCCTCCTGTGGAAGATTGCCCTTACACCATTCGTTTGGTCAGTGAGATCCTCGAGTCCAACGGCTCCAGCTCCATGGCCACCGTATGTGCAGGTACGCTTGCCCTCATGGACGGCGGTATCCCCATGAAGCGCCCGGTCAGCGGCATCGCCATGGGCCTCATCACTGACATGGAAACCGGCAAGTACGCTGTCCTCAGCGACATCCTCGGTGACGAGGACCACCTCGGCGACATGGACTTCAAGGTGACCGGCACCACGGAAGGCATCACAGCCTGCCAGATGGACATCAAGATCAAGGGACTGTCTTACGCCCAATTGACCGAAGCCTTGCTGCAGGCCAAGGAAGGACGCGCCCACATCTTGAATGAGATGTTGAAGACGATGGACACCCATCGCGAAGACTACAAAGACCACGCCCCGCGCATTGTGTCCTTTGAAGTTCCTGCCGAAGCCATCGGTCCCATCATCGGTCCTGGCGGTAAAATCATCAACGAGATCCAGGACACCACCGGTGCCAATGTCTCGATCCAAGATGACGACGGCAAAGGGCTCGTGGAAGTATCCGGTGACAACAAGCAGAAAATCGATGCTGCCGTTGCCCGCATCCGCGCCATCGCATTCCCTCCGACGGTTGAAGTTGGCGAGGTTTACGAAGGACAGGTCAAGACGGTCATGCCATACGGTGCGTTCGTTGAGATCATCCCCGGACAGGATGGCCTGCTTCACATTTCGGAGCTCGATCACCACCGCGTGAACCAGGTAACCGACATTATCAACGAAGGGGACTTGGTCAAATTCAAGGTAACGGGGCGCGATCCACGCTCAGGCAAGCTCAAATTGAGCCGCAAAGTGCTTCTTCCGAAGCCTGAGTGAAACGATTGACCGTTAAATACGTTTGAGAAAGAGGTCTGGGGTATTTTCCCTATCCCCAACCATCGATTGCACCGCCCATGAGACAGCTGAAAATCACGAAACAGGTCACCAACAGGGAGACCGCGTCACTCGACAAGTACCTACAGGAAATCGGCAGGGTTGACCTGATCACCGCCGAAGAAGAGGTGGAACTTGCCCGGCGCATCAAACAAGGTGACCAAGTGGCTTTGGAAAAAATGACCAAGGCCAACTTGAGATTCGTGGTTTCTGTCTCCAAGCAGTATCAAAATCAGGGGCTCTCTCTGCCAGACTTGATCAATGAGGGCAACCTCGGTTTGATCAAGGCTGCGCAAAGGTTTGACGAGACCCGCGGTTTTAAGTTCATCTCATACGCTGTGTGGTGGATCCGCCAGAGCATCCTTCAAGCCCTTGCCGAACAAAGCAGGATCGTCAGGCTGCCCCTGAACAAGATTGGCTCCATCAACAAGATCAACAAGGCATTTGCCCGACTTGAGCAAGAGTTTGAGCGCCCTCCAACGCCAGCAGAACTTGCTGAAGTATTGGACATGACGCTCGACGAGGTGAAGCAAAGCTTGAAGAACGCCGGGCGCCACGTTTCCATGGACGCCCCCCTCAAGGATGGCGACGACAGCTCCAGCACCATGTATGACGTGTTGCAGACCAACGACACGCCTTCACCTGACACTGAACTGATCACAGAATCTCTGCGCAAGGAGATTGAACGGTCACTTCAAACCCTGACCAGCCGAGAGGCCGACGTCATCAGGTTGTACTTCGGTCTCGGTGGCGAACACCCCTTGACCTTGGAGGAAATTGGTGAACGGTTCGATCTGACACGCGAAAGGGTGCGCCAAATCAAGGAAAAGGCGATACGCAGGCTCAAGCACACCAGCCGCAGCCGGATCCTGAAGTCCTACTTGGGCTGATTGTCTAGCGCATCCCAAAGAAAACGGCAAGCTGCCGAGCGAAACGGGCCCCATATGAGGGCCCGTTTCTCGTATACCCCCCGGGGCGCATCCTTAGGCATATTCAAGTGAGCCTCCATGGACCTTCGGATCCCGAGGTCATCCGGAGCAAAGACATCCGGACGGCGCAACTGAAAGATCAGGTGCATTTGCACCGTCCAACGGCCCAGCCCCTTGACACGGGTCCACGACGCAATGATGTCCTCATTTGATGCCCCCGCCACATCGTCAAATGAGGCGGGGGCTTCGAGGTAATGCCGCGCCAGGTCCTGCATATATCCGTGCTTTTGGCCACTGATGCCCACCGCCCTGTGCCGTTCAGGCGACACCTCCAACACGGAGGTGGGAGAAAGCACATCACCATGAAGCGCACTGAAACGGCCCCAGATGGTGGCCGCTGCTTTTGTACTGAGTTGTTGGCCCACTATCGCGTGCGACAGGCTCTCAAAAGCGGTGCGGGGCCGAGACTCCGAAGGGTCATCCAAAACAGCACACAGCCGGTAAAAGACCGGGTCAACCTGACTGAAGTGCTCCCGCGCTTCCTGCCAAGTCCATTCGACATGCGATTCCTGCGACATCCGCGTTTTGTTTTTGTGTGTACACCAAAGTAAGGTGCCCCTTCCCGGCCTTAGCTTCGCAAAAATGTTGGCGTCTGCATCTCCACATACCACCAGCACTCCATCTGGCCGCAGCCATTGCGCAGGTTGGATGGCCGCCGTGTGCATGACCCTGGTCTCATGGGCTGTCCTCAGTGGTTGTCAAGGAGACAAGTTTTACCTCGGCGCTGATGCACGGGTGGCCTTCAGCCAGGACACCGTCCTGTTTGACACGGTCTTTACTACCATCGGCAGTGCGAGCCAGGCTTTCCGCATTGTCAACGACAGTCCTGGACGCATCCTGCTCGAGGACATTTCCTTGGAGGATGGCGAGGGGAGTCTGTTTCGGATCAATGTAGACGGCATTCCGGGCCCCAGTGTCGGCAACCTCGCACTGGAGGAAGGCGACTCCCTCTACGTGTTCGTGGAAGTCACCATCGATCCAGGTTCTGCCAACTTGCCTTTCATTGTCCAAGACCGCATCCGCGTCATCATCAACGGCTTTAGCCAGTTCGTCACGTTGAACGCCTATGGACAGAATGCCTTTTTCCACGGTGCACCCGGAAGCCTGACGACGCTCCCTTGCGACGAAGTCTGGGTGGCCCAAAGGCCCCACGTGATCTACGGCGTGGTGGGCGTGGCGGAAGGCTGCAACCTGACCATTGAAGCGGGCAGCGCCATCCATGTGCACGCCGGCGGCGGGATTTATGTGGACCGCGGCACCCTGGAGGCCAATGGAGAGCTCGGTCAGGAGGTGGTCTTTGAAGGAGACCGACTCGAGCCATCGTATGCCGACATCCCCGGGCAATGGGGCATACAGATCGACACCCTGATACAGACAGCGGTAGGGGTTTCTCAGGCCAGTATTGTCGGAGGCGGCATCTGGCTGTACGGCTCTACGGGCAGCGTTTTGCGCCACACCATCGTGCGCAACGGGACCATCGGTATTCAAGTGGACACGGCGGGGACATCCGGTGCGGCGCTGACCATGGAAAATTGCACCGTGCACAACATGTCCGCCATCGGTCTGCTGGCCCAAGGCGCCCAAATCGACGGCACCAACAACCTCATTTATGACTGTGCACAAGCCTGCGCCGCCTTCACGCTGGGCGGGCGCTACAGGTTTACGCACAGCACCTTCGCCAACTACTGGACCGACGGCACCCGGGGCACGCCGACCGTCCTGATCAACGACCACTACGAGGACGTCAACGGCAACCTGCAAATCCGCTCACTCCAAGAATGCCAATTCCTGAACTGCATCATGTGGGGAAACAATGCGGAGCTCGATGATTTCGATGAATTGGTCATCGACATTGAGGGCAATGACAACGACCTGCTCATCCGCGGATGTGCCGTGGACATGGACGAAGCCGGACCTACGGAATGGATCGAGGAAAGCACCACCGATGCCGCACCTCCGTTCGCCGATGTCTTCAACCGTGATTTCCACCTGCTCAGTGGCAACAGCCAGTGGAATGGGGTCGGCGTCCCTGCGGGAATGCCCTTTTTGGCCACCGACCTCGACGGATTGCCTCGCGTGGTCGGCTCTGCTCCCGACAAAGGCTGCTACGAGCGCCAGTAATTTCAGTCGTCTGCTGCCCATGTGCAGCCCTTTATCTGTCTCATGAGCCGGCATATCCTCGATGCGCTAATGCGCCTGTTTGCCCTGATTACACTGCGGGAGGAGGGCATAGAAAAAGGAAGGGAAGTGGTGGCCCATTTCCTCCGCAGCAGGCTGCCCAAAGAATCCGTAACCGCCTGGCTCGGGGTTTTTGAAGGCTACCTCACCGATCACGGCGGAGCAGTGGAATCGCGCGAAATCAAGGGCCTGAAGCGCACCGCGCTGCGGTCCACCAAAGTGCTGAGAACCTGCACCGACATCAACCGCGACTTGCAGGCGAGTGAAAAAGCGCTGGTTTTCTTGAGGATGTTGGAGTTCGAAGCCGCCATTTCCGATGGGCAGCCAGAAGACGATGCCCTGAGCAGGGAGCTGTCCAACCTCGTGGCCGAAGTTTTTGGCATCCGAGAAGGGGAGAAGCGGTGCTATGAGACCCTGGTCTTTGACACCGAGCGCTGGCCTGTGATGACCCAGCGGTACCACGAGGCCTTTCTGATCGGCGACCAACCCCAATTGGGCGGTGTCGTCAAGCAAGGATGGTCCACTCCGCTGGCCTGCTTCCGCCACCCCGAGTCTCAAATTGTATTCCTGCGCCCCATCGGCACAGGGGCTGTGCAACTCAATGGAGAGCTGCTCGATCCCCAGCGCACCCAACCCTTTACCCCGGGTTCCACCTTGCGCCATCCAGGGGCGGCACCCTTGCATTTTGTGGACATCCAGCGCTCCTTCATGGAGGAGGAGAACATCCCCGAGCTGTCCTTGGAAATCAAAGAGGTAAGCCACTGGTTCAATTATCCTGAGGAACAAGCGCTGCACCCCTTCCGCGCCAAAGCACAGTCGGGCATGCTCGTAGGTGTCATGGGGGCCAGCGGATCAGGGAAATCAACCCTGCTCAACCTCCTTTCGGGTACGGCCGACCCCACGTTTGGCCACATCACCATCGATGGAATCCCGGTCACAGACGACAAGGCGCGTTCGTGGATCGGCCTTGTACCCCAAGAGGACCACCTGTTGCCTGAGCTCACCGTGAGCGAAAACCTCTACTACGCGGCGCGCCTGGCCTTTGCGCAAGACGGGCCCGCACAAAGCGCGAGCAGAACCGAAGACTGCCTCAAGCAATTGGGGCTCTGGGAGGCCCGGGACTTGCCTGTCGGCGACGCCCTGCACAAAACCATCAGCGGCGGTCAACGCAAGCGATTGAACATCGCCATGGAGCTGATCCGTGAACCCAAGGTGCTCCTGGTTGATGAGCCCACCAGCGGCTTGAGCAGCAAGGACTCTGAGCTCCTGATGGACCTGCTCAAGCAGATGACCTATGGCGGCACCCTGGTCATCGCTGTCATCCACCAGCCCAGCGGCGACATCTTCCGCAGTTTCGATGCCCTTTGGGTGCTTGACCACGGGGGATATCCGGTGTTTACGGGCCGTCCACTCGATGCCTTGGTGCATTTCAGGAGCATCGTCAATCACTTCGATGCCGATCAAGTGACCTGCCACCAATGTGGCCATGTCAACCCCGAGCAGATTTTCGACATCATCGATGTTCCGGTGTTGGATGGCAGAGGAAAGCCCACGGGCCAACGCCGCATCAGCCCCAAAGAGTGGAACGATTTTTACAACGTGCTGCTGGTTCCGCAGATGGAGGCGGAAATGACGGCGGCAGCGCCCGTCGCCCCCTCGCATCCCGATGGGCAGCGTCCGCCGCGGTGGTGGCGGCAATGGGCCATTCAAGGGGCCCGCGATTTGAACCGCAAATGGAAAAACCGGCAATACCTGCTGATCAACCTGCTGGAAGCCCCGGTACTCGCTGTCCTGCTGGCCTTCATCCTGCGCGCAGCTGATGGGGGAGGTGCCTACAATTTTGGCGCAGCATCCAACATTCCGCACTTCCTGTTCATCGCCGTCATCGTCGCCATTTTCATGGGGCTCACCGTCTCTGCTGAGGAATTGTTCAGGGACCAATTGATGCGCAAGCGCGAGCACCACTTACGCCTCAATTGGGCCGCGTACCTCACCGCCAAATGCAGCGTGCTCTTTGGCATATCTGCTGCGCAAACGCTGCTGTTTGCGGCGTGCTCGCATCCCTTGCTCGAACTGCCTGGACTGTTTGTTCCGTATTGGTTCACCTTGTTTTCAGTGGCCGCGTGCGCCAACCTTTTCGGGCTCATCATTTCGCTGCTGTTTAACAGCGTCCGGGTCATTTACCTCTCCATTCCACTGTTCATCATTCCCCAACTGATGCTCGGCGGCGCCATCGTGACCTATGACCAATTGCACCCCAGCTTGTCCAAACCTTCGGGAGTATCGCCGCTGGGGCAGGTGATGATCAGCCGTTGGGGCTTCGAAGCCTTGACCACACTGTATGCCGCAGAAACGGAATACGCTTCGGCGCTCTACGACAAGCGCAGCGCCTTGGCTGAGGCGACTTTCCGCAGGGACCGTTGGGCGCCTGAAATGCAGCGCCAATTGAATGCCGCGCACGGGGGAGACCCAGGGTCCTTGAAAACCACCGCAAAAGCGTGGGCCGCTTTGTTTCAGCAAGGGGACCTGCGCGTTTCCGCCACCTTCACCGACGGAATAGATGCCGGAGAGTACGCGGCCCTGACGGCTGAATTGGACCACTACAAGGACACCCAACGCAAGGCGTGGCGCCAGGCCAAAAACAGCTTGGACCAAGCGCTTTCAGCAAACGGTTGGGATGCACCTTCCGTTTCAAAGCCCATAATGCGGGCTCAATACAACCAAGTGTTGATGGATTGGACCACCCAAGACCAGGTGTTGAATGCGGGACTGGCCTTGGAGGACAACACCATCTTCAATACCAGGGACGCGCTCTACGCACCCCCGTCACCACCCGCCATGGGCGCGTTTCACGCCGCAACATCACAATGGGGCACCCTGCAGGTTCCCAAGCGCTGGAGCAATTGGCTCGTGCTGTGGATGGCCACGTTCCTTCTCATGGCTGGGTTGGCCGCGAAGGATGTATTCAGACGCCGGGGTCGACCTCGACAAACTTGAACGGCACGCCGACGATGTGGTCGTAATCTTCACCGGCTTCGAGCATGTCCTCGTCATCGGCATCGAAATACCACAACACTTCCAGGGTGTCGATGGCTTCCAGCCGTTTGAACAGGTCGAGCAGGCATTTGCTGCTGCTGGTGTTGAAGTATTCAAGTTGCACCTGAACCTTCAGCTTGAAGTCCTTGGGCACTGACTGGGCCCAATCCAAGACAGGCCTGTAGAAATCCACGGCATTCTCAGGAATCGACCGTCCGGAAAGAACAAGTGCCTGTTCTTCGGGGACAAATTTGATCTCTGGCGTCTTGACCGTAGAGGCGATGTGAAGCGTACCCATGAAGCGAAAATAATCAACTCATCGAGCGGACCTCCACTGAGAAGAATAAGTTTGGCCCATCCTCGGATTCAATCAACCGAATGAGCGGCGGCTCAGCCGCCAACCGAGCGAGGGCCACCCAGCCCAAACCTGCGCCCCCACGGGGCGTTCGGTGGGGCATGCCCAACCATTTTCGGTACAATTCGCGCCAGTCAACTTCTCCATTGGCAATAGAATCGGCCGCCATTTGCTGCAAATTCGCATAATGGGCCATCCAGGCAGAGACCTGACCGAGGTCTTCCTCGCGGATGGGGTTGAGGCTGCGGATGGAAAACTGGGGCTCTCCTTCCACAGTGCGACCGGAAAGCACAAAGCGGGCGGGAAGGTCAGGAGCGGCATGCCGCTGCAGATTCTGCACACATTCAATCACCGCGCGAAAAATGCGCCTGTCCTCTTTGCGTTGGACCACCAAGTCCTCCATTTGAGCGAGCAGCCGGTCCAAATTTTCTGACGAAGGCAGCCCGCGAAAGGTGACCAACTTGAACCATTGGTGGCGATCACTCCACGTATTTAGACGGGGTGCCGTGTCGGATGCAGATATCATCAAGCAGGAATCGGAATTGCTGCTTCTACGCAGAAATTGAATGAGAGGTTGCCGATAAAGGGGAATTATCTTGCCGCGCCATGGAAACCCCATCATCCCCCCAAGCCTGGTACGAGGAGTGGTTTGACAGCCCGCACTACCACCAGCTGTATGGGCACAGAAGCGATGCAGAAGCACAGGCTTTTGTGCAGGCGATGCACAAGCAATGGGGCTGGCAGCACTGTGATGTCTTGGATCTGGCCTGCGGTAAAGGCAGGCATGCCAGGGCTGCCGCACAGTTGGGCCACAACGTTGTTGGTCTGGACCTGAGCCACAACAGCATCGCCGCGGCCAAGGAAAGGGCAGGGGGGCTCCCCAACCTCACTTTTGTCGAAGGCGACATGCGGTCTTTTGACCTCGGGCAGACTTTTGACGGGGTGCTCAATCTGTTTACAAGCTTCGGATACTTTGACCGCGCCGATGACCACACCGCGGTACTCGGTAGCATTGCCCGTCACCTCAGGCCGGGTGGCTTCCTTGTTTTGGACTTCCTCGACGTCGCCTTTACAAAGAAGCACCTCTCACCATCGGACACCATTACAAGGGAAGGGGTGGAATATGCCATTACACGAGAACTGAAGCCGGGCACAAATGGCGGGTGGGACACCTTTGTCAAGCGCATCCGTCACCGCGATTCGGAAGACGTCCGAGAACACGTCGAAAAAGTCGCAGCCTTGACCAACCCCCAACTTTCCGGTTTGATACAATCTGCAGGATTCGACATCCTGGAGCGATTCGGCAACTACGCCCTCGACCCTTGGGCAGAAGGACAGACCCCACGGCTCATCATCCACGCAAAGAAGAAATGACATCTGCCATCATTTTGGTCTCAGTCGCCCTCGCAGGCGGCGTTCTGGGGGAATGGCTCGGCGACCGGTTCAAAGCGCACATGCCCTTGCTGCTCGCTTTCGGCGGCGCCTTTTTGCTCGGACTGTGCTTCTTGCACTTGCTCCCCGAAGCTTTTGCCATGAATGCCATGGCCGGACAATGGGTGATTGCGGGTTTCTTGATTCAAATCGGGCTGGAATACCTGAGCAAGGGCATGGAACACGGGCACGTGCACGGCCATCAATTCGGGCTCGTCGCCTTTATCAGCCTCTGCCTGCACGCCTTGATTGAGGCCATGCCGTTTGGACTGGACGTCGTCGCCATGGGCCTCGAGCACCACCACCATGATCACGTTGGTCACCACCACCACCACAATACAGGTGAAGGCATGTGGCCACTGCTTTTTGGCATTTCGCTGCACAAACTGCCGGTGGCCTTGGCTTTGATGACCATACTCAAGGCCACCGTGTCTTCCCGCGCGCGCCGTTGGATTTGGATTGCCGTGTTTGCGGCCACCCCTTTGGCCGGAATGGCCATCGCAGGCACCTTGCCGCAGTCAAGGATGGTGTTCGGCGCACTGAATGGGGTACTGGTGGGCATTCTGCTGCACATCTCCACCACCATTTTGTTTGAGACCGCCGACGGCCACGACTTCAATGGGCGCAAGCTCTTGACGGTGCTTTCGGGACTTTTGCTGGCCTGGTTCGCCAGTCCTCACTGAGGCAACACACGTAACCTTCATGGGGCCGGTGGCGTAATGGGAGCCAAAGCTTGCCCCATGAAGCGCTTCCGCATCCGCATTACCATCAAAAAGTTCGAACGCATCGAAATGAGTGGCGACAAGTTCGGTTTCGAACTGTTCCAACACTGCCTCAACTGAGCCAGTCAGAACAACGAAGACAGTTGTTCCTGTGCCCTGGACAGGGCCTCCGCATTCCAGCTCCTCGTTTGACCGCCCCACGCAGCGGGCGCTTCCATCAGCACCTCTGTGGGCAGGTTGCCCACCAGCTCATCCTTGGCCATGGGGCACCCCCCAAAGCCGCCAAGCGCGCCATCAAAATGGCGACAACCTCCATTCCATGCCGCCGCCATCAGCGCGCCGGCTTGTTCCCTTCTCCCGTGAAGGTGTGCACCGACCACCAGGTTTGGGCAAGCGGATGTCACGCTGGCACAAACCGCCTCAATGACCTGGGCGTCTCCCTTTCCCACCGTATCGCTCAAGGCGAGCTGCTCAACCCCAAGTTCCCTGTGAAGCCGATCGGCCCAATTTGCGGCCAGCTCTTCTGACCAGGGGTCACCATAGGGATTGCCGAATCCCATGCTGAGGTATACCACCATGCGGCGCCCTGCGCGGTCCACCGCATCGCGGATTTCTTCCAACCGGCGCCATCCCTCTTCAATGCCGCCTCCGGTATTCCGTTGCTGAAACGTCTCCGATATCGAAAAGGGGAAACCAATCAAATCAGGGCGCCCATGTCCCAAGGCGTCTTGGGCCCCGCGCAAATTGGCCACAATGGCCAGCACTTGGGTGTCCGTTTCAGGCAGTCCAGCCAGGACTTCGGCCGTATCGGCCATCTGTGGAATGGCCTTGGGCGAGACAAAACTCCCTGCATCGAGTACGTCGAAACCCACTTCCATCAACGCAGACAGGTAAGCCACCTTCCGTTCGGTTGGGATAAAAGGGACCACGCCCTGCATCGCATCCCGCGGACAATCCGTTAGTTGCCAGCGTTCGGCGCTTCCATCGACTTCACTCATGCCGCAAAGATTCAACAAAATGAAACCCCGCAGAACAGAATCGCGTATTGATAGACGAATCCGCTCAGCGGTACGATCACAACTGAATTCAATCCAAGAAATATGGACCTCCGCACCTTCAATCGGCTCCCGCTCGATGAAAAGACCAACTACATGTGGGACCATGGCAATTGCATCTCCCAGCGCATGGTTGAGAACCGCTACATCCTCTGCATTTTTGAGATCAACGGATTCTATGTAGAAGCCATCTACAGCAAACAGAACAACCGTGTAAATGCCATCCTCCCCATCATGGGCATGGAGGCCTGGGAAGCTTATGTGGACCGCGTGATCCGCAACGTTTCCGAGATGAACTGACCACTTGCCAGGCCCCATCCGGTGTGTGATACCGGATGAAGTGCCTCGAGAAAGCCAACCCTGTACCGCTCCAACGCACGGAGTCCAAGGGCCCCGTGGAAACCCGCTCCAAATAGGTGCGGGTTTTCCATTGGGGCCTGCGCCGTCCGGGGCGGGGAGGGAAAACCGTCCATGATGCCCCGTTGAAGCACAGCACTTCTTCTCCGATCTGCAATGAATGGGGACGTTCCTCATGGGCATCCTGCATCCGCAGCAAAGCCAACGCAGAAAAGGCGCCAGCCAAAAACCACGGCCGTGCGCGCTGACCAAGCAATGCCAAGGCACACCCCAATGCCAGCAAACAACCGGCCATTGTGTTGGCCACAGAAGACAAGGGCAAGACCGCAGGCGGGATTTGCTCCGCCCATTGGACGCACCATACAAGGGCTTCGGCCATCTGAATCAATACCTGCTCCAACCCACTGCCCCATGCGGCAGGCAGGGCCAACCAAACTGCCGAAAGCACCACCAACACCGTGACCCAAGGGGTGACCAAAATGTTGGCCGGCAAAAACACCAACGGTTGTTGCCCAAATGCGGGCCAAGCCAAGGGAGCCGTAAAAGCCACTGCCACCAGCGGCACCCCTGCCATGAGGACCACACCACGCCACCGGCTCGTGCGGCGAATAACCGGAGATGCATGCAAGCACAAGATGCCTGCTGTCGCCAGAAAACTCAGGCCTGTGCCCAAATCCAAGACCGCATGCGGAGACAGCACCCAGAGCAGCATCCCCGCAGCAGATAGAAAGGTCAGTCCATCGGGCTGGCGTTGGGCCGACAGGGCCAAAGCCGCGAGTGTCGCCATCGCTGCTGCGCGCAGCGCCGAAGCCGGAAATCCACAGACCCCCACGTAAGCCCAAACCACAGGAACCAGGACCACGGGCCGCCAGCGGCGGGGCCAACCCACGGCGCCGAGCAAGACCAAGACAAAGGCAGAAACCAGGCCCGTGTGAAATCCAGAAACCGCCGTCAAATGCGCCAGTCCTGCACCGGCAAAAGCCAAGCGAACAGGACGTGGCATTTCACTGCGGTCGCCCGTAGTCAGCGCGAGCAGCAACCCCGTACCCGGTCCGGAATCCGCACCCAACCATTTGTGGCGGATCCGCTGCCTGATGCGCGCTGTCACACGCCTGACCTTTCCCATTGGGTCCATTGTCCTTTCGGGCTGGCCGCGCCACACTATGTCATACTTGGCCCGTACACCACGCCCTGTCAGGAAACGCCGCTCATCAAAATCGGCCACATGGACAGGCGGGGTGGGAGCCACCCACCGGCAAACAGCTGCAAACTGCCAGCCAGCAGGCAGGGGCGCATCATCCGTCAGCAGCACCCAACTTCCCCCCGCATCGCGCGCCAAGGAACGGAATTGCCCCCCAAAAGAAGGCCAGGCCTCTGCAACTTGAAATCGCCTGAGCAGCATCCCTTCCTCCATGGGCGCTAAATCCTGCCTGCAACTGCCCTCCAGCACAACCGAACAAGCCCCCAAACCAACACCGCCCAACACAACACCCCAAACACAGCCGCGCCCGTGGGATTTCCAAACCAACACAGCGCCCAAAATGGTGAGCCCGGGCAGCGCCCAAAGGAGCGGAAACCCACCTGTGAACATCAAGCTTCGCGCCCACCGGGTCAAGAGCCATCCCATGCACAGGCCGGGCAACATCCAGCGCAACAATCCCGGGCCTGCCATCGGTGCAACCAACCCCACAAAAGGCGAGCTTCAACCTTCAGTATGCAGGCGTTGAGCTTTGGTTCGCTGGCGGCGCAGTGTCAGCTGAACCGAGAGGAGGGGAGGTCAGACCATTTCTTTTTCCTCCGGATGAAATAATCTACGACAATGCTCCCGCTGTAGCGTCCCGCCAATGCAGACTGCTGCCCAGCGGGAACGGAGCATTCTGCCAGTTCTTTCGCGCGCTTGTTGCGCAAGGCGCCCATGTGAGACCTGAAATCGGAGTGGGCCTGGATCACCGCTTTGAAAAACGTCCATTTGCCTTCCAAGAGAAAGCGCACAGCCGCCATGCCATCCAAAATCTGACGGCGAAAAATCCGTCCCCGAATGCCTGACCTGTGGTCATTCTTGAACAACAGAAACAAGTTGTTTCTGAAGTTCAAGTGGGCCTTTCTGGGGTTGGATTGCGCCAAGGTCCCACCGCCGAGGTGATAGACATGCGTACCGGTCACCACCCCCACCAAATGTCCGCGGTTCTTCAGCCGCCAACACAGGTCGATTTCTTCCATGTGGGCAAAAAAGTCCACGTCGAGTCCGCCGACCTCTTCCCATGCGGAGACGCGCACGAGCAGTGCGGCACCAGATGCCCAAAATACAGGACGCTCGGCATCATACTGGCCGTGGTCAACCTCATGGGCATCGAAAATCCGCCCGGCACAAAACATGAAGCCATGGCGGTCCATGTAGCCCCCAGCCGCACCGGCATATTCGAACTCAGCCCGCCGGTCCACAGCCCGCATTTTGGGCTGCGCCACTGACCAGCCATTGCGCTCACTGCCTGCTACAAGGGCGTCCACCCAACCCTCTGTCACTTCCACATCGCTGTTGAGCAGGACGTACCATTCGGCCTCCATTCGCTGGGCCAGCAATTCCAGTCCGGCATTGTAGCCTCCTGCGAAGCCCGCATTGGACGGGAGCTCCACCACTTCGACTTCGGGAAACTGCGCAGAGACGTAAGCCAGGCTCGCATCATCCGAGCCATTGTCGATCAGCACCACGCGATCAGCATCGGCGTTGTGGGCCACAACTGAAGGCAGGAAACGACGCAGGTGACCCTCACCGTTCCAATTGAGAATGGCCACCGCCACCCGGCATGATGCGCGATGCACTTCCGACATGTCACCTCGGGTTGAAGAACAGGTCCTCCGGCTCTTCTCTGCTGTATGAATCGCGCCGCCCCAGCTGGTTCATTCCTGTTTCCGCCACAGAATGCCCGAGTTCTCGCGTACGGAGCACATCCAGCCAGTCTGCATTGCGGAGTTCCTGAGGATGGTCGCTGTGCAGCAACTCAAAACACGCACCCACCACCTGGGGCGCATAAAACAAGAAACGGCGGTTGTTGAATTGCCCAGCCTTGTGGTAGTGCCAGATTTCATAGGGGTAGTACTGTGTGCCGTGGTGCCGCTTCACAATTGTATTGGGCCGGCCGTAGCGCAGCAGCATCCAGCCCATGTCCGTCTCGTGCCCTTCGCGGTTGGGGCAACTCCCGTATTCCGCATCGGCGATGCCCACCTCGGTGTTGTATTTCCGCCATGCTGCGGCGGGGTCTTCCGGCGCACGAACCGTCCAAAAATGCTCCAAAAAGGACTGCAGTTGGCGCAGTGCTGCCCCGCGCAAAACGTGCTCTATGGAGCGGCGTTCTCCGGCATCTGCAATGGGGATCAGCGTCTGGACAAGGGCAAACAAACTGTCCCTGTCATTGTAGCGCAAAACAAACGGAGCCAAGGCACTGGCAGCCTGCGCCGCGTCTTGTTGCTGAGCCGAAACACACTCCAAAATCAAGCTGTTCCTTGCCATCAAGGTTTGGTCGGGTGTCATGACCTGCACCACCAATTCCACCATGCCGGCAGGGGGAGGGGGCAATGATTCGAGAATGGGCACCACAGCAGCAGCCTGCATCCGGAAATACCGCTTGGTCTGGTCATGCCATGCACCGTCGGCACCCACATTGCGGAATCCCGCCACAACCAGAAAAGGTGCCGACACACCAAACAGATCATCGGTACCGTACAACTCACCGTAAAAAGGCACGCGCTTGGCTTCTGCAGAAATGCGGTTGTCCACCAATGGTAGAATATCCTTGCCCGAACGGGTCAATGTAGACGGCGGGGAAGAGGCAGGCGCCACCCCTTGTACTACAAATAAATCACTGATATCAAGATCATTGGCCCCACTCACCTCCACAACCGTTTCATACGCTAAATGCGGCCGCTCCAGTGAACCGACATCCTTGACTTCCAGCTCGAGCACATGGGGCCCTGCCTGCAGCGGGATGCGCACGACATCGACAAAATCCACCACCGAAGGCAAATCCCCTGTCCGCGCTGTGGACTTGGCAAAACCCGCCACCACACCCGTGCTGTCGTAAGCCACCACCGTCCATTCTACTGCTGCACGTACCGTCGAGTCAGGGGCAGACATCCAGGTGAGGCCGCCCGACATGAATTCAGCCTGCACTTCGAGAAACACGCCCGTTTCGGGGGAAATGAACTGCCGTGTGGCCAAGCGCAGCGAAGGCGACGGCAATGTCTCTTGCGCCGACAAAAGACCAATGGGCAGCACATGAGAGAGCCCCATGAAGGCCATCAAAAGGCCCCATTTCATGCCCGTAGCGCATACATGGGTTAAATTGTGAGCTGTGAACAGCATGAACCGGCAAGATACATCCGTGCGAAAGTCCATTTTCTTGTGTGCCCTGTTGTTCACATGCTGCCACTTTCATGCGCTCGCAACCCACCTCGTTGGGGGCGAGATGTACTACGATTATGTGGGGGACAATCAGTACGAGATCCACCTGATCATTTACCGGGACTGCGGCCCTACAAACACCAATGGCACGGACTTTGACATCCAAGCCAACATCGCCGTTTACGAGGGATTCGATCTGTATTTCTCCGGCGCCGTATTGCTCGACAACAACGCGGTGACCTCCATTGACCTGCAAAGCGGCAACCCGTGTGCAGAGCTGCCGCCGGGGGTGTGCGTGGAGCGCGCGGTGTATACCACCGTCATCGACTTGCCACCCAGCGAAGAGCCCTACACCATCGTCTACCAACGTTGTTGCCGCAACCCGCAGGTCATCAACCTGCTCGACCCCATGAACACGGGGTTTACCATTTTCGCTGAAATCCCGCCCATTCTTGCGAATGAGAACTTGGATGTGACCATCAATTCATCACCGCGGTTTGATTTTCTGCCACAAGCTTATGTATGCGTTGGTCAGCCATTTTCATTGCCCAACCCGGCAGAAGACCTGGACGGTGACAGCCTGTTTTACACCATAGGCGACGTGTTTATTGGCGGGAGTTTTTCAGCACCATCGCCCAACCCTCCGCTCGGACCTCCGTTCGACAATGTGACGTGGGCCAACGGCTACGGCCCCATGACGCCCTTGGGCGACGAGGAGCCGGACTGGATCACGATTGACCCTTCCAACGGAACCGTAACCGGCACACCCACCACCATCGGCAAGTATGTCCTGGGCGTTTATGTCAACGAGTTCAGGCAGGACGAAAACGGCAACTGGGTCAACCTGGGCAAAATGCTGCGGGACTTCACCATCGACGTGGTCCCTTGCGAGCTGGTCATCCCCGATATAGAATGGCCCGACCCATGTTCTGGTTTGGACGTGCAGTTCGACGTGGACGCCGATGAGGGCGATTTCTTTTGGGAGTTCGGAGAAGCGGGCGGCGCGGATACCAGCTCTTCCATTGCGCCCTTGCACATCTATTCCGAAGAGGGCAATTACACCGTCTCCTTGATCTATGACCTCGGCGGCTGTGGAGACAGCGTACAATTCAGCGTCTTGGTGGCACCACCCGTGGAATCCACCTTTGAGCTGGGGGCCTATGCTTGCCTTTCAGACGGGTGGTCACAAACGGTACAATACACAGGAGACCCCATGGGGACGAGTGGATCGCTCACATGGTTTGTGGATGGTGAAGAGGCCGCTTCAGGAAGCTCTCCCGGCTCCGTTTACGTCCCGCCCGGGTCACACGAAATCAGCACGGAGCTGGTCAACGACATCGGGTGTTCAGTCTCGGAGTCAACGGCAGTCACCATGCCCGCGCTGCCCATTGCCGCCTTTTCCATGGCAGAGCCTCCATGCAATGGGTTGGACATCGCCTTTGACAACCTGTCTTCCGATGCGGATGGCTATCAATGGGTATTTGACCTTGGAGACCCCACCACGGGCATCGGCCCTGAGTCCACGAGCGCATCACCCACTTGGTCCTACGGGGGGTTCGGGTCCTTCGACGCCCAACTCATCGCCCAGCCCGGCGAAGCCTGTGCCGACACCACCGTCGAAACGGTCACAGTCCTGCCTGAAGACCCCCTCATCATGGCCTTTGGGGCCATCGAGCCCCTGGCGTGCTCTTTGGAAACCACGGTGGAATTCCTCTTCAACGGTGAATACGCCGACCAGGTGACTTGGGACTTTGGTTCCGCGGGGTCAGCCAGTGGAGACACCACCGTCTTTGACTTTGGAGAATCGGGCTTGTATGCGGTCACACTGACCATCGAAAACGACGAATGCGGGACCAGTCAATCGGCCGATTTCGAAGTCTACGTGCCCGAATTGATCGCGGATGTAGAGCTGGTCATCCCCAACGTTTTGACCCCCAATGCAGACGGAAAAAACGACCGCTTCCGCGTAGGCACCAGAAGGGTGGACGACGGCAGCGTGTTGCCCGCCAACACCTCCTCATTTACCCAGTTCAAGCTGCAGGTCTTTGACCGTTGGGGCGTCTTGGTGCACGAATCAGAAGGCGTTGGCGCAGGGTGGGACGGCCGAATTGGTGGAAATGTAGCCTCACCGGGCACCTATTACTACATCCTCAATGCCGACCACAGCTGCCTCGATGCGGACATCACTGAAGTCGGTGAGCTCACCCTCATTCTGGACTGACCGCCCTGCGGAACCAGCGGGTGCGCTCGATGCGACACAGCACCATGCGAAAGGCATCGTACCATTCACCTACGCCGCGGGCCTTGGCCTTGCGGTGGTTGGCGTGGGCTGACCACGCTTCTACCGATGACAGGTCTTGCCAATAACTGATGAAGATGCCGTCATGACCGTCCCGCAAGGACTCAAATCCCAAATAGCCCGCCATGCCCTCGGCTTCGGACATGACCTGCTCCATTGTGTCGGCGTAGCCGTCAGGGGCGAGGGGGCGCTCGGAAATAAAGATGCTCGCGTATTGTCCAGGCTCCAACTGAACAAGGTCTTGGATCACAGCCATGGCAGAAAGTTCGGTCATCCCATCTTTGCGACATGAACGCCGCTTGGGATCGGGCCTTTCCCGGTTGCATCCACGATGCCGCCGGTCGCCGCGTGCCCATCACCATGAAGTGGGGGCTGCAGGCCGTGGTCACCCCGCCTTGGGCCCAAGACATCGGCCCCATAGAAAGCGCTGCCGAAGTCGCCACCGCCCTTCAGCAGAGAATGGCCCCACTGATGGTGTTGGACCTTCCTGCTGAAATGACCGCCCCCAGTGGCCTGCCCGCAAACGCCTGGGCATTGGAGCGGCACACCCGTCAAACCGCACTCAGCCGCGAGACAGACCCTGTCGAGCAGTGGCCCGCCACCCGCCGAAAACAGTGGCGGAGGGCAGAGCGCGAAGGGTTCACCATACAGGAAAGCCGGGACCTGGAACTCCTCACCAACCTGCACCAAGCCGCACGCACACGCAAAGGCATCTCCAGCGACGGGGCCGATTTAACACGGCTGCTCAGCGCCCTGCTCAAAGAAGGCGACACCCACGCATGGACCGTGCACCGCACCGATGGCACCCCCGTTGCAGGCGGCGTATTCCACGGGGCGGGAGATGGCCGCTGCATTTATGGGTTTGGCGGTCAATTCCGCAGTGAAGCCCCTGGTGAGAGCAGCCGGGCCACCGTTATGCTCATCGCCCAAGCCATGCGCCACGCCGCCCATCGCGGTGACCACACCTTTGACTTTGGCGGCAGCATGGACCCGGGCGTGGACCGTTTTTATGCAGAATTCGGCGCCGAGCGCATATCCAAAGTGCGCCTGGTGGCCATGTCGCCACTGTGGAAGCCGCTGCTCAAGTGGCAGCGCAAGGACCTGTTTTCCCGTTGATCACGGCCAGACGGCCGCTTTGCGCGCTTCAGGGATGAAGCAGGCGTCACGTCCCCATTGGTTGATCTGCTTGAACTCCGCTTCGGTAAAACCCATGGCATCGCGCAACAACCGGTACTCGTCCATGATGTCAATGTTCATGATGCCCGGATCGTCGGTGTTGACGGTGGTTCGGATGCCGGCATCCATGATTTGCCGAAATGGGTGCGCCTCGCGTGTGGGACATACCTGACTGAGCCAGTTGGAGGTGGGGCAGAGCTCCAACACCGTGCCCCGCTCGCGGACGAATTCCAATACATCAAGGTCTTCGAGGATGCGCACGCCGTGCCCAATGCGATCGGCGTGCAACAGCTCGATGGAGTTGCGGATGTTGCGCGCCGCCTGAGGACCTTCGGCTTCTCCTGCGTGAATGGTCACGGCAAACCCTTCAGATTTGGCCCGGTCAAACAAGGGGACAAACGTTTCTGGTCCGTATGCCAATTCATTGTCCGCAAGGTCAATCGCCAGGAAGTCTTCCTTTTTTTCGATGGCAAAGTCCAACCAATAGCGGTTCTCTTCCACCGTTTTGATGCGCTGCAGAATGCACAACAGCCCAACCGCCATCGGGAAGTCCTGTTCGGCCCGCTGCACCCCACGCATGACCGCGGCATGCATGTTGTCCGGCGTCATGCCCGCATGGGCGTCGCAGAGGAAGCTCGGGGCATAGCGCAGCTCGAGCAAGCGCACCCCATTGGCCGACATGTCCGCACAGCACTCATAGGTCATGCGCTCCACCACCTCGGGGGAGTCCAACAAATCCCGGTGGCCCAGAAAAATATTGAGCAGGGTGGGCAGGTCCTCGACGGGCTCTGTGATGAGGAAATCACGGCGGAATGCTGCTTCGTCGACACTGTGCCCCTTGGCCTTGAGCAACGCTTTGAGCAGGTCGTGACGCGCAGTCAATTCCAAGTGGCAGTGCAACTCCACCTTGGGGAGTGCGCGAAGGGCGTCGTCATGCATGAACGGCAAATTTACGCCTTCGACCACCTGCTGTTCATTTCCGCCTCACGAATCCCCCTGAATCGCCCCAGCACCCCGGATATTAGCCGCTATGATTGGAATTGGAGCCCGCATCGCCCATCCCAAATACGGAGAGGGGGCCATTTTTGGAGAATCAGGTGCCGCTTGGCGCATCTTCTTTCAGGAACACGGAGAAAAAGAACTGGCCAAAACGTATGAATCATACGAGGTCATGGAGCCGGCGCCTGAATCCGGAGGCGGAATTGATATGGAAGACGTCATCGCCGCCGTAGAAAACGTATTCGACCAGTACATGGAATCACCAAGCCCCATCGCACTCGGCGACAAATGGGAGGGGGGCGTCATGGAGTTGCGCCCGGGAGAAGAAGGGCTCAAGGGCAAAGAGATCCCCATCGAAACCTTCTTCCACAAAATCGTAATGCTCCGCGACCGACTGCGCGTGCTCGAGCAAAACATCAACAGCAGCGACAAGCTCAGCGACGAAGACAAGGTGAACCTTCAGCAATACATCACGCGTTGTTATGGCTCGCTGACCACATTCAACGTCCTCTTCGACAGCAAAGAGGATTGGTTTGTGGGAGAAAAGAAATAGCGATGAGCCCTGAAACGGTTTTTCAGCTGGCCAATGGGGCTGCACCTGTGGCGTGGCTTTTTATGATCCTCGCCCCGCGCTCCCGGGTGGTCCGGTCGGCCATACTGAACGGGGTATTTGTAGCGGTGCTCGCCGCCCTGTATCTGCTGGTGGTCGTGGCCCATTTCAATATGGAGGGGGCCGACTTTACGTCGCTTGCCGGCGTGACCGCGTTGCTCAGCGACCCTTGGGCCATGACGGCAGGCTGGATCCACTACCTCGCATTCGACCTGTTGGCGGGCATCATCATCACCAAAAAGGGGCTGGGCTTGGGCATGCACCGCGTGCTGTTGCTTCCCTGTCAATTGGCCACCTTCATGTTGGGGCCTGTCGGCATCATGCTCTTTGTAGCTGTAGCCATCAGCAGAGGCGCCCGTTGGTCAGACTTGGCCCTCGGGACCCCTTGAAAAAGAGAGGTCAGCGGACCACGGTCAGCGTACCGCTGAACTGCTCGGGATAGTTCCCGTGGGTCCAACGCACCTGCACGCTCCATGCATAGCTGCCATCCTTCACATAATGGAGGCCGTCAGCGCGCTGGTCTTGACCGAGCCAAGCTTCGTCGGGGTCTACAGAAGAGAAGACCACCTCGCCCCAGCGGTTAAATACCTGGAATCGGTAATCCTGCGCACCAAACGCCTGACCCAAAGGACGGAAAGCATCGTTGACGCCGTCGTTGTTTGGAGAAAAGGCATTGGGCACATAGAGCTGCAACTCCATCTCCGAGAAGTGGGCCACCACATGGACTTCACCGTCCGCAGGCAATTCCACACCGAGGTCTGGCAACTGCAGGGAAGAAGCCGACACTGCACCTTCTACCTCCCAATGACTGAATTTCCAGTCGCCACCCGGGGAAGCGATGAAGGCCTGGGGGCCATCGACCACAAAACTGTCTGTCCAGTAGTCCGAAACGTTGGCCCGGTCCACCACCTTGACCACACCCGCGAAGGCCGGCTTGACCTCTACCGTCAACCCAATGTGCTCCACGTATTCAAAATGGGCCACCACGGTGCCTCCCGTATCCACAAACAGGGAAGTGGTGGGGTCGGAGAGGTCGCCAATGGCGTTGGCTTCGTGAGACCAGTGTGAAAACGCCCACCATTCGATCGGGCTGGCCACAATGTCATGGTCGCCATCAAAGAGCTCCGCTTCATCGGGGAAGGGGCCGAGGGCGACCCCATTCAACGAGATGGAGCCGGTACCCGAGGGGGTCACATCAAATGAAATCAACTCTGGTGGCACGGGCACACCGAAATGCGCCATGATGGTCACGTTGCCCGAAAGCTCCACCTCAATCAGGTCGTCTTGATCCGAACCGATCACCAGGTCACCCGACACCACTTCCCAATACAGGAATTCCGCCCCATCACAGATTTCTTCTGCCTCCAGCGTTATCGGGACGCCAGCGAAATACCAACCGGTAAAGGGCACCATGCCCATTGAAATGTCCACGGAGTTCAATTCCACTTCTCCGCAACCATCGATGAGCAAGGTGAGGTCCACTGGCTCCACGTCATAGCAATCCTCCATGCCCGTCAACACGGTCTCGTTGCAGCGCTCATCAATGAAGTCGTGCATCTCTTGCACCTCGGACATCCAACCATCATAATCGCCGCCCCAACGGTCAAACTGCCGCGGCATTTCCGGCTCGATGACGCCAATCATGCTGTCGAGCACAGCGTGCATGTTGTCACAGGAAAAGTGGGTGTTGCCCAGGTCCGCCCAGCGGTTGATGTACGTGGCCCAGAAGGTCTCGTTTTCCATCAAGGCGTTGAGCACCGGGATGTGGCCCTGTCCCCCCACGTCGCCCATGTTTTCCGGGTTGCAAGGGTCGGCTTCAGAGCCGGTATCGGGCAGCCCCGTGTAATTGGCCCCGTGCCCAAAGGTGTTGTCCAGATCCCACAGCGCATAGCGCCAACGGCGGCCGTCGCCATCGGGATTGCGACCGCGCCACCAAGCGGTGTTCCAATTGAGCCAGTCGGCGCACACCACATAGCTGTTGAGGATGAAGTAGTCGATCAACGACATCTCGTTGAGCTCGCTGACCGCCTGCTGGTAGTTGGCATCCACGGTCATGTCGTTGCCCGTGATGAAATCCACCAGGTCATACCAATCGCCACCGTTGCCGTATTCGGTCCAGGTGCCGCCCCACGTCTTCAAAAAGTCGATGTCGTAGCGTCCCTGGTCGTAGTACTTGTTGGTGAAGTCGCTGTCGTCCACCTTTTCACGGTACTCATAGACACCCCAATACTGGCCGTTGATGTAGAGCACACAACTCTCATTGGTCCGCTCGTCCAGGTGCAGGTCGGCCACTCCGCTCAGGGTTTGGCAATAGGCATCACGTACGTGTGCGCCACCAGAAAAAGGGTAATTGTCGTTGGCCGCCGCCTTGAAAATCAACCGTTGGAACTTCCCGCGGTCCGCCAAGTGGAACAGCTCCGCATCGACCACGTCGTCGTAGCCCATTTGGTCCCGGGTGATGTAGTCAAAGCCTTTTTGCGGGTAGGCATTGGAATCGTTTCCGTGCTCGTTGGAGTCGCCCTCGGCTTCCACCCAAAACGAGCCATCCTCATTGAAGAACTCGATGTGCATCGGCTCGTCACCATTCCACGCGCCATCCTCCAGGCCCGCGCCGCTCACGCTCACCACTCGAATGGTGTGCTGGTCGTCGCCAAAGAAGTACGTATTGGTTTCCACAAAGCTGGGCGCCAGCACCCCGGTAGGGTCCACTGCCATGGCGCGGATGACCGTGGTCTCGAAAAGGGCAATGGGCACCGAATAGGACAGCCCGGTCACCGTAGGCTTGTAGCCATCGAAGGTGTAGTAGATGTCCATCCCCGCCGCAGCGCTGATGTCCAATGAAAAAGCCCCGGCGTGATATCCCGGCGCCTCGCTCATGACGGGCATGGGCGCGTAGCCGTCATACATGGCGGCCACCGAAGGGGCGTTCGTGCCATTTGGAGTCGGGTCGGTGCACACCTTCCAATCACCAGCACCATCGTCAGATCGGGCCCAACTGTGGTCTTCTTGGTTGGTGGAAATGTCTGTGCCATAGGTATAGCTTTCCACGATGCTTCCCGTGGCATCTGCCAAAACCACAGACTCATCTTTGCACTGGTGTATCCTGAAATTGGTATTGAGGTATCCGCCACCATAGAGGTTGCCTGCCTGCGCCTCCCCGCTACAAATGATGGTCAGGAATCCGTTGGGCGGAACAATGGTCCCCGCAGGGATTTCAAACTTGGTGGGGTCGTCAATGTCATCAGACATGTACCAGCCACCGAGGTCTATGGGCGCCGCCGTCTCGTTGAACAGCTCCACGAAATCCTCGTTGTTGCCCGCCACATTCAGCGAGTAATTGGAGCACGAAAACTCATTGATGACCACCTGCGCAGTGACAGGGGCATTGAGGCCGCAAGCGGCCAATAGAGCAAGAAAGAAGTTTCGGTTCAATTCCAATGCATTTGCAATGTACGATGAGACAACACTTCACCTCCCCGACAGGTTGCGCCGAGCCGCACTAAATTCATCACTCCACTAACCGCACATGGCATTGACATACACAAATCAGATTGAGCTCAACCGGCCAATTGCCGCCGTCGCAGCCGTCTTTTCCGACAAAGAACAAATTGGCGATTGGCAGCGGGGGTTTATCTCGCTGACCGAAAAAACCGGCGCACCAGGACAGAATGGCTCCACGGCAAGCCTCGTATACAACAACCGCGGACGGGAAATGACCATGGTGGAGACCATCACAGACAATGGACTGCCGCATCACTTTCATGGGGAATATGCCATGCCAGGCATCCACAACCGCCAGCGCAATTTCTTTGAAGACCTCGGCCAAGACAGGACGCTGTGGCGGAGCGAAACCACGTTTCACTTCGAGCGGTTCCCCATGAAACTCATGGGCGCACTCATGCCCGGCATGTTTCGCAAGACCAGTCAGCGCTTCATGGACGACTTCAAGGATTGGGTCGAAAACAAGGTGTCCGCACGCACCAAACACGCCTGAGCAGTGGATTACAGCAAGTGGATACCCCTGTTGACCTTGGTCATTTTGGGCGCCCTTGAGGCGCTCGGTGGGCTCTACCTGCACGACAGGCGCACGCGCAACGACTGGTCCATTGAACTGGTCAGCCTCACGGTATTGCCAACGCTCATCCAACCGGGCATCTTTCTGCTCGTCATGGGCGGAATGCTCATGGCGGCGCCAGGGTGGGAAAACCAACTCGCCCATTGGACCCTCGCTGCCCAATTTGGATGCTTCCTGCTGTTTGACGACCTCACCCAATACTGGTGGCACCGCATTTCCCACCAACACCCCGTCCTGTGGAAGCTCCACCGGCCCCACCACGTCGTGGAGGAAATGGGCGTACTGGTGACCTACCGCAACGCCGTCTTGTACTATGCACTGATGCCAGGCATCTGGCTCTCTGCAAGCTTGGTATTTCTGGGGATGGGGGAGGCGTATGCCCTCTACCTCACCATCAAGCTCATCGTCATCATCGCCGCCCACAGCGACACCAAATGGGACCGGTTTCTCTACCGACACAGGGTTTTTCATCCGTTGGCGTGGGTATTGGAGCGCACCATTTCTACGCCGGCCACCCATTACGCCCACCACGGACTCACCGCCACAGACGGCGTCTCCAACCCCAACGGCAACTATGGCAACCTGCTGTTTTTTTGGGACGTCCTGTTTGGCACCGCCCTGATCACGCGGCGCTACCCGGAGCGCTTTGGCGCATGGAACCGGGTGGTCGAACCCTGGCACGTGCAGCTTCTCTTTCCCTTGATCCGCTCGCGCAATCCGGAAAGCGAACTGCACTCATTGCGCACACCCACCGATTACGACCCCACAATCGACGCCGAAGCATTCACCGAATAGCCGGCCGAATTCAGTTGACCGAGTAAATCCACATGGGAGGGAAGTTCGCCGCGACCCGTTTGATCAGGTGGAGGTCGAATTCCCGGTAATGCCGCTTCATGATGGGCGGCATGTAGGTGAAGAAGCGGTAAGTCGTACCCGCAGCCGTCTTTTCCTGCAACGTGGACCACAGGGAACTTTTGACAGGCTCAGGCAACACAAAGGGCAATCCGGACAACACCAAGTCTACCCTTGGCCAGCTGCGGGAACTCACCAGTGCATCGAGTTCATGGGCGCTGGCCTGAACGACATCAAAGCGGTGGCCATACTTGGCCTTCAGTGTCTCGACATAGCCCCCATCCAATTCGATCACCAACACTTGGCAATGGGCCGGCAACCGGTTGTAAAGCTCCTCGGTAAAACAGCCTGTGCCAGGACCCAGTTCGACCACGTATTCCATGGTGTCGAGGTCCAGACCGTCGAGCATGCAGCGCGAGGCAATGCGGCTGCTCGGCACCACGCTGGCATTGCGCAGCGGGTAGCGAATGAAGTTGAGCAAGAAGGCCCAACGGCTTTTCAAAACTGAACGCATGTGCCCAATGTACGGGCGAAGTTCACAAACAGTTACTTCCGAAGGCCGCCAGTAGAATCAGCACATCGTTTACACCCACAAGGCCGTCGCCATCCATGTCTGGGCACGTTGAAGGCGCTGATGAAAAGGCGCAGGTGCCATCGTCCCATTGGGCAGCAGCATCATAATTGACCGCATCACCATATGTGCACCCTGCCAGGCCAGACCCCGTGCAGAACGAAGACGGCGAAGCCGGATCAGCCAAAGGATCGAAGTTGGCGGCAAACGGATCGGCGCAACCTTGGCATGCGGCACAACTGCTAAAGCACACGACGTCCATGCTGACTTCAGCCGCCACAGTGACCGAACGCCAACCCGCGCTGCCGCAAGAGGAAGAGAGGGTTTCCCAAGCTGTCCCCAGTCCGCCAGCCGGGGTGCCAAACCGATAGGCCACGGGCACATTGCCCTGGACCTCGACGGTCACCTCTCGCGCCCCCCAAAGGGTTTCCACCATGGGGTAGGTGCTGCCGCCCAGCTCCAAGAGGCCCTCCATACTGGCATCCGGCATCTGTACCCTGAAGGTGACCTGGTGGAAAACCGGATCGACAGGGGTGCAGGCCGCACAGGCATTGAAACACACCGTCGGGATGGCCAGCGGAGATGTCCCCACTTCCACCACGCGGTTGGTGTAGATATTGCTGCCGTCATAGGTGGTGTTGGTGCAAGAAGTGCCCACGGCAAATTCCTCAACCAGCCCGTTCCACCCTTCAGTGGTGAACTTATACTCATGGTTGCCCGGAGCCAGGTCAACTGTAATGCTCCACACCCCATCGCCCTCTGGGTCTGACATGGGAGCACACACACCACACCATGCATTGAACACACCGTTCAAGTAGGCCGTCTGCCCGGCGACATTCTCCTCGCTCAAATCCACCGAAAAAGTCACGGGATACAAGCAACTGCCATCGTTTGAAGTGGCCGACACCAGATAGTTGGAAGCATCCGGGTCCGTGCAACCGTCCCCACCCGTACCGGCGCAGCCATCGGTGGACGAAAAGCAATCGGCATCGGTCACAATGGCGTCCCAACCCACGTCTATGTAGCGGTTCACAAAGGTGTTGGGCCCATCATAAGTCGTCATCGTGCCCGGCGCACCAGAAGAGAACGCCTCTTGCTGGCCACCCCAACCATTGATGGTGAACTGGTATTCCTGCAATCCTTGGGGCAGGTCCAACGTAGCGGACCAGATTCCGTTGGCCCCTTCGGTCAAGGCAATTGTGCTGCCCGCCCAGTCGTCAAAAGCCCCTGTGACATAAACCTGGTCACCCGCGCCCAAAACCTGCTCACTCAGGTCCACCCTGAAGGTGATCGGCTGCGGCTCAGGCACGTGTTCATAGACGCGCACCCAGTCCACGCGCATCTCCTGCGGAAACACCGTGCTCCCATCTGGTGAGCCCGGCCAAGCGCCCCCCACAGCGACATTGAGCAGCATGTGGTAATCCTCTGCGAAAAGCCACGGATAGTCCGGAGACACCACCGTGCGGTCCAATTCAAAATACACCTGGCCATCCACGGACCAACGGATGTGGTCGGGCCACCACTCGATGGTATACACGTGGTAGGTTGTGGTCCAATCTGCAGCGTAAGTGCTGCCCCCCATGGACTGCACGTCGCCGACTTCACCCCAGTGGGCGGTGCCATGACAGCTGCCTGGCGCATGGCCCACAATCTCCATGATGTCGATTTCGCCCGGCCAAGGATTGTTTTCCCTGAGCATCCAAAATGCCGGCCAAATGCCTTGACCAGTGGGCAAATCAATGCGCGCTTCCCATTTACCATAGGTCTGGCTGAACTTGTTTTTGGTCACCATCCGCGCAGAAGTGTAATTGCTCCCCGCAAAATCCTCTTCAATGGCGGTGATGATCAGATCACCATTCTCCACGTGGGCATTGTCGAGGTCGTCGGTGTAGTACTGCAATTCACCATTGCCCCATCCCCACAGCCCCTGCGCCGCGCCGGTGCCGATGTCGTATCCCCATTTGGCGTTGTCGATGGAAGTGCCATTGAATTCATCGCTCCAAGCCAACGACCAGGTCTGCGCCATGCCCAAAACGGGAGCCAGGGCGAGCCAAAACAAAAGGAGGGAACGGGTCTTCATGGTTTCATGGGGTAGCCTCACCTAAAGATAAGACCGTCCCCACATCTCCCTGTCCCCGCAGGTGAATTCGAATCAGACGGTGGCAAACCACTCCTCAACAGCGCCATACACGATGCGCCCGTCTTGGATATTCAAACCCAAATTCAACGCGGCATCATCGTCACAGGCCTGCTCAACGCCTTTTTCGGCCAAGGCGATCACATACGGCAGGGTCACATTGGTCAGCGCCAAGGTGGAGGTATACGGCACCGCACCGGGCATGTTGGCCACGCAATAGTGCACCACATCGTCCACGATGTACACCGGCTCGTCATGGGTGGTGGGACGCGTCGTCTCGATGCAACCACCTTGGTCCACCGCTATGTCCACCACGACCGTACCGGGCCGCATGTCAGACAGCATCTCACGGGACACCAGGTGCGGTGCTTTCGCCCCCTTCAGCAGGACCGCCCCCACGATGAGATCATGGGTCTGTATCGCCTGCTTGATGTTGTAAACGTTGGAGTATTCGGTCACCACGTGGTGCGGCATGATGTCATTGACCTGACGCAGCCTGGCCATATCGATGTCCATAATGGTCACATGCGCCCCGAGGCCCGCCGCCATTTTGGCCGCTTGGGTCCCCGCCACTCCAGCCCCCAAGACGAGCACTTTGCCCGGAGGAACACCGGGAACACCACCGAGCAGAACGCCCCGGCCTTTGCGGGGCTTTTCCAAGTACTTCGCGCCCTGCTGTATGGCCATCCTGCCCGCCACCTCAGACATGGGGGTGAGCAAGGGCAGCGACCCATCTGCGTGTTCTACCGTTTCGTAAGCCATGCATGTGGCACCGCTGGCCACCATGGCTTCGGTCAGTGGGGCAGAGGAAGCAAAGTGGAAATAGGCAAAGACCACCTGTCCTTTGCGAATGAGCGGATATTCTTTGGCAATGGGCTCTTTGACCTTGACGATCATGTCCGCCTCGGCATAAATCTCTTCGATGGTCTGGCGGGTTTCGGCGCCCACTTGCATGTAGTCCGCATCGGAAAATCCACTCCCCCCTCCAGCACCCGATTGGATGATGACGTTGTGGCCGCGGCGCGTCAATTCAAAGGCGCCGGCAGGGGTCATGCCCACCCGGCTTTCAGAAGGTTTGATTTCAAGAGGGATGCCAATGGTCATGACACAAAGGACAGCAGGCTTCGCAAGACAGCGCTTGGAAAAGGGCATAAGTTGCACCCAACTTACTGACAATCAATCATTTCGTGTACTCGGTACACGGTTTCTTGGGGCCACCGCATGAAAAAGCCCGCACCTTGCGGAACGGGCTATTCAATCGGCGGAGAAGGAGGGATTCGAACCCCCGGTGCCCGTGAAGGCACACCTGATTTCGAATCAGGCCCATTCGACCACTCTGGCACTTCTCCAATGGGAGCGCAAAGATATGCCTCACCCTGCCCGCTACCGCAAAGCCCATAGGGCACCATCAAGGCCATGCCCGAATTTCATGCGGCCTGAAGCCGCCGTGCGGAGAGAGAGGGATTCGAACCCCCGGTACCTTGCGGTACAGCGGTTTTCAA
>ENA-UOXV01000190-UOXV01000190.1-marine-metagenome-genome-assembly--contig:-NODE-190-length-81277-cov-26.355753_pt1 | contig 81277 bp, 78 predicted proteins | sample MGYA00238165_ERZ766961 | MGnify/ENA primary metagenome ERZ766961 (study PRJEB28924, sample SAMN03173240) | marine metagenome | biome: Marine; feature: Water; material: Subsurface seawater | place: North...
TTCATCCAGTAACTCAATAGGATCGCGTATGTCACGATCAAGTTTATTGACAAAGCTGATAATGGGCGTATCCCGTAAGCGGCAAACATTCATGAGCTTAATAGTGCGATCCTCGACACCCTTGGCACCATCGATAACCATCAACGCCGAATCAACCGCCGTCAGGGTACGGTAAGTATCCTCAGAGAAATCCTCATGTCCCGGTGTATCGAGCAGGTTCACTGTCCGCGCACTGTAGGGAAACTGCATAACCGAAGAGGTCACTGAAATGCCTCGCTCTTTTTCGAGGGACATCCAATCAGAAGTCGCCTGTGGGCCACGCTTACCCTTTACTGAGCCAGCCACCGTGATGGCGCTGCCTAGCAATAAGAGTTTTTCAGTAATCGTCGTTTTGCCCGCATCGGGGTGAGAGATGATGGCAAAGGTTCGCCGTGCGGCAATATCGCGCGCTAATTCAGACATGGTGGCTCCTGTATGGGACGGCGATTATGCCATTGCTTAGACGGTGAGTGCAGATATGGCACCCGACAGTGCTTGTCGAAAAGCGGTCGCCTCAATAGGTTTGGTCATAATGCCATTGGCGCCGGCTTCACCCAGTTGATCTGTTACCTCCAGATCAGCTACCTCAGTGATGGCAATGATCGGCAAATGATGGCCTGCGGCGCGAAGCAGCCTGATAAATTGCGCACCGCTGAAGTTCGGCAGGGCGTAGTTAGTCATAATGATATCGAAGGGCTGCGCCTCAAATAACTGCATAGCCTCGATGCCATCCACGGCCAACCCTACGATCATAGCGAAATCATCCCCAAGCAGTCGTTCAATCGCGTCACGGGCTGTGGGATTGTCCTCGACCACCATGATGCGCTTACCTCGCGCCCAATCACGTACCCGCTTCGCTTCATCAAGCGGGGCACTGGCATCTCTAATGATTCCAGGGCGTTGGGTGGGAATAGAAACATTAAAGCGCACACCTCCCAGACGGCTGGTATTGACCAGCTCCAATCTACCGCCTAGGAACGCCGTCCACTGTCGAGCGAGAAACAAACTCACGCCAGTGTCATACTCCTTCGGTGCCGATTGTCGTAAAAAAAGCAGCAATCTACTTTTTTCATCGTCAGTGATGGCTTCTCCATCATCATCTATCGCAATCCGTAAATGGCTTGGCTGTCCGGGGAGTTCCTCCAAAAATAGCACCACCATGACCAGCGAGACACTCGTGCGGCGACAAGCGTTGCGTACCAAATGGGACACAATGGCATTGATTTTTTCGGCATCAATCAACAGGCGTGGCTCGAACAAGGGAGCCAAAATTTTTATTTTGACCCCCGCCCTCATCACATAAGGTAGGGTATGTTGCTCTGCGTGCTGAGCGAGATCCCCCAACGAATAGACGCTGGTTTCAACAATGGTGTTATCGTTCGGTGCAAGGGCTTGTGTTAAATCATCAACCATGACGGTCAATTGCTGCGACAGCACCTTGATCGACTGAGGTGACGCTGCGCCCACCTGCATAGCGTTAGTGAGCCCTACATCAGAAACGTGTAGCGATCGCAACAGCGCTGCAACCATATCAGACAGCGCGGCATTGTTTTCTCGAATCAGGGCGTCATCATCGGCGTGACGCCGGCCTGGCGCCGCTAAGCGCCGCTGATAGGAAAATAGCAGCAGGCTAGTCCAAGTCACCGCCAACCACATGAGAATTGAGCCGATAATGCCCGGGACCAACTCCGCATCCCGGGGACCCAAACTGAATGCCGCGACCGATATTGATAGCACGCAAAGCGCCTGAAAAGCGGCCAGGCGACGGTGTCCAAAGATGATACCTACAAGGAAGCAAGGAACCACCAGCAGCCACAGTCCCGGCTGAACCTGCCATCCTCCAGCGCTGTTGACCGCTAGGGCCACTAAAATCATCAGCGCACAAGCCAGCCCTATGCGGCGATCGGCTTGTCGTGGAAAAAACCCCAGCAATGCGGGCGCGTAAATCACTGCGCACCCCAAAGCAATGACACCCACCACTGTCAGGTCCAGAAAAAGAAAAAACCACAGCACGGGCGGCAGTACCACCACCAGCATGGCGCTATAAACGACGTTGATGGCACGTAAACACGCTTGCACTAATGAGTCATGAGAACTATCCACCGAACCACCCACTTCTGGCGTTTACCCCATTACTCGACGCGCGCGCGCCTTTCACATCAGAGGAGCGGCTGAAGGAGGGCCCGGCCATTACCGTTGTAACGCCCGCTCTACACTGGTCAACAGCTGCTTCCCCACCGCCGCCATATCCACCTGGTCCGATCCGATGAGTGCTGCCAGCGACTGCACTTCAAGGCCTTTATGGCCACAAGGATTAATCCGCTGAAAGGGCTCAAGATTCATATCGGCGTTGAAGGCTAATCCGTGATAACTGCATCCGCGGCTTACCTTAAGGCCCAGTGAGGCGATTTTTTTATCCTCGACATAAACCCCTGGCGCTTTGGGATCCGCTGCAGCGGGCACTGCATACTCGGCTAATAGGTCAATAATGCCACGCTCTAAACGACTAACGAGATCCCTAACACCCATAGACCTGCGCTTAAGATCTAGCAGTACATAGACGACCCATTGGCCTGGACCGTGATAGGTTACCTGGCCACCACGATCTATTTGAATAACCGGGATATCCCCTGGCGCGAGTAAATGCTCGGCCTTCCCAGAAACCCCTTGAGTGAACACCGGGGGATGCTGCAACAACCAGAGCTCGTCGCAGGTCGTCTGATCACGCGCTTGCGTGAATTGCTTCATGGCATTAAACGTCGTTGCGTAATCTACTGTTCCCAAATATCGATGTTCTATCATCTACATCACCATGGATACCAATCCAGTCGCCATTAGGTCTTCATGCAGAGCGCTTAATTGTTCAGGTCCCGTCGCCTCAATGAAGACGGTGATCGACACGAATTTTTTTGCCGAACTGGTTTTCAACCGTATTTCTGCCGCATCAAACCCCGGCGCATGACGTTCGACTATTTCAACCACACGGGCGCGCAATCGGTCATCACTGCGACCCAGAACCTTAATGGGGTAACGGCAGGGAAATTCAATTTTGGGGGGCGCTTGCTCGGTCATTAAGACGCTCCAAACAAGCTCGATAGCCACAACAAAAAACCATCCCACAAACGCGCGAAAAACCCTGCGGCAGGGACATCATTGAGGGCAAGTAATGACTGCTCAATAACGACCTCGTCGTCAACAATAACGGTTAAGGTACCGATGCTATCGCCTCGGTTAATCGGTGCGGATAGAGGCTCGTTGAACGCGATGCGAAGATCGGGTTCTTTGTTGCTACGCGGTACGGTGATCACTATCGGGTCGAGGACGCCGCCATCCACCTTATCGAGCTCCCCCTTCCATACCCGATGCTGGCCTAAGCTTATCTCTGGCGAAACGGGCTGGATGGTTTGGAAAAAGCGGAAGCCGTAGTTCAACAAGGCGCGGGTTTCAGCCATTCGACTCCTCGTGCTCTGACTTCCCAAGATCACCGAGATCAGACGCATGCCATCACGCTCCGCAGACGCCACCAGACCATAACCAGCAACGCTGGTATAGCCCGTTTTCAATCCATCAATACTGGGGTCATCGCGCAACAACAAATTGCGGTTATGCTGGGTGATGTCATTGTAGGTATAGGATTTTTCCCTGTAGACCTTGTAACGATCCGGGTGGTCGCGGATAGTCGCCGCCGCTAAGCTAGCTAAGTCTCTGGCCGATGTGAGGTGCTCGGGATGCGGGAGTCCATGGCTGTTAATATAATAGGTGGACCGCATGCCTAAGGCTTGTGCATAGCCGTTCATCATGCCGGCGAAGGCCTCCTCGGTTCCAGCAATATGCTCGGCAATCGCCACCGTGGCGTCATTGCCAGAAGAAATGACAATACCCTTTTCTAACTGCCCGACTGTGACCTCTTTGCCCGGCTCTATCCACATTAACGATGATCCACGAAACGTTGGGTTTTGAGACCAAGCCATGCGGCTAACCGGTACTACTTCTTCCAGCGTTAAGCGCTGCGCATCGATTTCTTCGGCCAAAATGTATGCCGTCATCAATTTAGTCAGGCTCGCTGGTGGTAAGCGCGCGTCGATATTTTGTTCAACCAATAACTCACCCGAGGAATAGTCCATTAATAAATACGCGTCAGCATCAATCGCAGGGGGCGCGGGTACAATAGACGCTGCCAGTGCGGACAAGCTCATAGACATCAGCAGAGCAAAACGTAACATGGGGATCCTCATAGTTAGCATGTCAGTCGACGATGGTAGCAGCATGCTTCCAATCCCTGTAAAAAAACTGAAGCAGTCACGGCAGTGGCTGACCGACGGGTAGTTCAGATTTGGCGAGCACGCTCTGTCCATGACGCAACGCTTCCTCGGAGCCAAATGGGCCGGCCCGCAATCGATAGAGTGTCCGCTGACTGACCGTTATCGGACTCATGACAATGGGAACGGTCAAAACACCTTGCACCCGCCGCTGTAGTTCTACTGCGGCTACTCGATCACTAAAGGCACCCAGCTGCAAAAACCGATAACGCCCATCAATTTGTCGGCGGTCGTCAACGCCGGGGACGATTAGCGCTTCCACGAATACCTGGGCGGTACCCTGTTCTGCGAAACCGAGTTTTAGCGCAGCGCCGTAAGAGACATCAATGATCCGATCAGCATGAAAAGGCCCACGATCATTAACCCTCAAGGTCATTGCTTTGCCGTTACTCAGATTGGTAACGCGCACATAGCTCGGTATGGGTAAAGTTTTGTGGGCGGCGGTAGGACCGTAGACACTGAACCGATCACCATTGGCAGTTGGTCGTCCATGGAATTTCAAACCATACCACGACGCGATGCCCTCTTCGCGATAACCCGCGGCCGTGGGTAGCACTTCATAACGCTGACCGTTAACCGTATAAGGACTGCGATTACCGGCAGCCAAAATAGGATCAGGGGCCGGCAGCGCATCCATGACCGCAGCGGGATCTATGGGTGGCGGGGTTGAATCGGCGACTGAACGTAAACCAGAACACCCCGTCACACTCGCAACGACCAGCAGGCTGGCAATGATCTGGCGCATGGCGTCAATACTCTGATAGTGCGCTATCAATCGCCTGACTCAACTGCCAGACACTCAGTGCGTACATGGCGCTGTGGTTGTAGCGGGTTATCACGTAAAAATTCGGCAAGCCAAGCCAATACTCTGCCGCGTCCGAGCCATCGAGCTTCAGCGGCGTCGCTTTGAGGGTAATATCAGTTGCCTTCGTTGGCGCGATGCCCCGCTTGGCAAGCTCACCCACTGTCAGCCTAGGCTTTAAGCCGCCGTCAAATAGCGCTGCCGCAGCCCCATCACCATGAGCGCGAACCACAACAGGTGCACCCGACTCCCAGCCGTGGGCAGTAAAATAGTTAGCCACACTGTAAATGGCATCGTGGGGATTGGCCCAGATATCAGCGATGGCATCGCCGTCGAAATCCCGGGCATAAGCGCGGTAACTTGAAGGCATGAACTGACCCCAGCCCATGGCTCCAGCGTAGGAGCCCTGTAAACTCAAGGGATCTTTACCTGACTCGAAAGCCAACACTAAAAAATGCTCAAGCTCACGGGTAAAAAAGGGTGAGCGTTTGGGGTAGTCGAAGGCCAATGTTGCCAGTGCGTCCACCACGCGATAACGGCCAGTTATCCGTCCGTAGTAAGTCTCAACACCAATAATGGCGACAATCACTGCCGCGGGCACACCGGTTCTCATTGATACTTCGGCGAGCGTATCCGCATACTGCTGGGCGAAAACCACGCCACCGTCAATGCGTTGGTCGGTAATAAAAATCTGTCTATATTCATGCCAGGGCTTGGTTTTTTCTGCTGGCCTTGAAATGGCGTCAAGAATGCTTTGCTTACGCTCTGCAGCCATAAGGACATCTTCAGCCCAGCGCCGATCGACGCCTTGCCTTACTGCTGACTCGATGACCGACTGCATCTCAGTGCGTCCGACATAATCGCCAGCCACTAGCTGCGCCCCCGGAAAGGCGACAAGGACACACGCCACTACAATACCCACTCGATTAGTCAACCACATTCCGCTGAGAACCCCTCGCTAGTTATTAGCGCCACTACTGAGACCATCTGGCGCGACACGTCTAGGCACTGAGCGACCGCTGCTCGGTACTTATCGCCATCAATACTCCAAAAGCCAACATCAAAGTCACCATTGACGTACCGCCAAAGCTCACCAATGGCAACGGCACACCCACTACCGGCAGGATACCGGCAACCATGCCCATATTGACAAAAACGTAGACAAAGAACGTGAATGTAATCGCTGAAGCCAGTAACCGAGCAAACCCCGACTGTGCGTGCAGGCCAATCCAAAAACCGCGCATTATCACCAGCAAATAGAGCCCGAGGAGTAGCAGCACGCCCTGCAAGCCAAATTCCTCTGCCAGCACGGCAATGATAAAATCGGTTTGGCTCTCCGGTAAGAAATCGAGATGGGATTGGGTACCTGACAGCCAGCCCTTGCCTCCCCAGCCGCCTGAGCCAATGGCCGTTTTCGACTGAATAATATTCCAGCCAGCACCCAATTTATCAGCCTCAGGGTCTAACAAAGTGATGATGCGCTGTCTCTGGTAGTCCTTCAACACAAAGTGCCATGCGGGCCAAACGCTGGCGACGCCGAGCAGACTGGCAGCCACGATATACCAGCCGCTTAAACCTGCCAAAAACAGCACAATTAGCCCACTCACAGCCACTAGCAACGACGTGCCCAAATCAGGCTGAATCCCAATGAGCACCACTGGCAATAAAATCACCATCAATGAACCCAGCAATGGCCACAGCCGAGGCGGTATTGTATAACGGCTAAACCACCACGCCATCATCAACGGCATCGCTAATTTCATGAGTTCCGAAGGTTGAAACTGCACCACGCCAAGATTGAGCCAACGCTGCGCGCCCTTTGCGCCCACGCCGACCCAGGGTACCGCCAGGAGCAAGAAAAAACCCACCCCATATAACAAAGGTGCCCAGCGACGGTAGGTGTCCACTCGAAATTGCGCGGCTAATACCATGGCGGCCAAGCCAATCAATTGATTGCGCCCCTGACCTACCACTGTCTGCCAATCGGCATCAGAAGCGCTGTACAAAACTAGTAGACCGCCGAGCATGAGCGCTAGTAGAGGCGCCAGTAACATAAGATCAAGGTGCAGCCACTCGGAGAGGGTTTTGCTCCCGCCCAGGTCACGATGGCTATTGGGCAGGGCGCGCTCGTAGTCAGCCATCCACGGCACCCCCAGCATTGGCGTCATCGAGCAACCAAGCATCCATCACTTTTCGCGCTACGGGGTAAGCAGCGCTACTGCCACCACCGTTCTCAGCGAGCACAACAATCGCAATACGCGGCTTATCAACCGGTGCAAAAGCAATAAACCAACCATGATTACGGTGGTGCTCGGCAATATCGGTTTCCTCATAAACGTCATCTTGTGCAATGCCAATGACTTGCGAAGTGCCGGTCTTTCCCGCCATGGTGTACGACAGATCTGTACCGATTGCTGCGGCAGTGCCACGAGGATCATGAACCACATCCATCATCCCTTCGATGATGCTCCTCCAGTGCTCCTCGGCTGCAATCAGCGGTGGTCGAACCTCAGCCCCGTTCGGTGATTCACCAACGCGCTTTACCAATGAAGGTACAAAGCTGGTGCCGCGATTTGCTAATACCATGGTCGCCTGTGCCAACTGCAGTGGCGTCGCCAACATATAGCCCTGCCCGATACCCACACTCAGCGTTTCACCGGGATACCAGGGCTCACCTAAGCGCTGTCTCTTCCAGTCAGTGTTGGGCAAAATTCCCGCTTTCTCGCCGGTCGTATCAAGGGTCGTGAGCACGCCAAAACCATAAGGCGCCAGCGACTCGGCCACTCGCTCAATACCCATTCGATGGGCTAAATCGTAGTAATACACGTCACAGGACTCGGCGATGGCCATTCGCAAATCAACCTCAGGGGCATGACCCGTTCCTCGGATGCGTAAAATCCAATCACGATAACGCCGTGAATCACCCGCCAACTGGTACCAGCCCGGATCAGCGACGGTACTGTCAGCTTCAATCAGGTTCAGGGTCAGGCCCGCCAACCCTAGCATTGGCTTAATAGTTGAGCCCGGCGGGTACTGACCTTGGACCGCTCGATTAAACAACGGTGAGTTGACCGAGGTACGCAAGGCCTCATAGTCCTTGGAACTGATACCATTAACAAATAGATTGCTGTCAAAGCCGGGATTGGAAACGAGCGCCAAAATGCCGCCATTGCGGGGATCGATGGCAACGATGGCACCGCGTTGCTGCCCCAAGGCTTCAAAGGCCACTCGCTGTAGATCAAGGTCGATATGTAACTGCAAGTCAGCACCATCGGTCGGCGGTACTTTATCGACTACCCGCAGTACGCGACCATGGGCATTGGCCTCCACATTTTGAGCACCCACGCCCCCATGCAATACCGACTCGTAGCGCTTCTCAATACCAATCTTACCGACGTGCAAAGTACCGCGGTAGCGGCTGTCATCGAGGCGAGCGGTTTCTTGCTCATTAATACGCCCGACATAGCCCACTACATGGCTGAATAGCTCGCCGTGAGGATAATGACGGGTCAGCTGAGCCTCAATAGCCACGCCGGGTAAATCATGAAGATTAACGCCGACACGTGCCATCTCGGTATCGCTCAACTGTAATTTTAGGGGCACAGGATCATACGGCCGGCGAAGCACGCGTCGCTCGTTGAAGCGCTCCAAGTCATGGGCATCAAGCCCCACCAGTCGCTCCAGATGTGCCAGTAGCTCATCGAGGTCGTCAACGCGCTCAAGGACAATACTCAATCGGTGGCTGGGAATATTAGAGGCTAGTAAGCGCCCTCGCCGGTCAAAAATTAACCCGCGCTTGGGGGGGATGGCTTCTAGGCGAACTCGATTACGGTCCGACTGTGTCAGGTAGCGCTGGTGATCAACAATTTGCAAGCCGTAATAGCGGTAGCCCACAACAGTGAGTGCCGTCACTACCATGAGCAATGTGATCGCTAGGCGACGGCTGTGGATGGCCGCGTCGCGGTGAGGGTCTCTGAGTGCCGAACGCAAGGAGGCCACCCTCAAGCTCGATGGTAGGGGTGGTTAGCGTTAATCGACCAAGCGCGATACAGCTGTTCCGCGAGGATAACTCTGACCAACGGGTGAGGTAAGGTAATGCGTCCCAGCGACCAGCACTGATCAGCTTGACTGAGTAAGCCATCAGATAATCCATCAGGGCCACCGATGATAATAGTGAGTGGCTGGGGTTCCATCTGCCACTGCTGGAATCGACTCGCCAACTTTTCGGTGCTTATGATTTCCCCTGCGACGTCCAAGGCCACCAGTCGATTATCTGCTTTCAGCTGTCGAGTAATAGCCGCTGCTTCTTTCGCTTTAAGGGCCTCGGGCTGCTCACCACTGCGCTTCGCCGGTGGTATTTCCAGCCAATCAACCGTGAAGTCACGAGGCAGGCGCTTATGATATTCATACACACCATCGCTAACCCAGGTCGGCATGCGTGTTCCCACGGCCACTACCCGGATACGCATTAGTCAGCGGGGACGGGCGGCGCGGTCCAGAGCCGCTCGAGATCATAAAACCCCCGGGTGGCGGGCTGCATGACATGGACAACGACATCGCCATAATCGACCAACACCCACTCGCCCACTGTCTCACCTTCTACACCAATAGGCCGCAGTGCTTGTTCTTTGGCTCTGACGACGACGTTGTCAGCAAGGGATTTCACATGACGCGCTGATGTACCACTGGCGATGACCAGATAATCCATCACAGAGCTCAGTTCACGCACGTCGATAACAACAGGGTCCAGCGCTTTTAAATCATCTAGGGCATCCAGCGCCAGATCAATCAGCGTATCCCCTTGGAGTACTGCATTAGCTATCAATCGCTACCTCGGCGGTCAGTGTTTAAGCAATCATAAAGTTCATGGGCGACAATATACTCGATAACCGCCTCAGGCAGAAGAAATTGCACATTTTTCCCGCCCTTTAACGCCCCTCTGATCGCCGTTGACGATACATCAAGCGGGGTTTGGTTGACAAAAGTGACCGCCCCGGCAGCACAGTGCTTAAGATCACTGGCAGGACAGCGTCGCTGATCAATGCTCCGGCGCACCGCGCCATCGAGCGCCGCGTGGGCACCGGGCCGGGCTAGCACCGCTATGTTGCACAGCTCAAATAGGCCCTGCCAGTCTCGCCAGTGATGCAAATTAACCAGCGAATCCAAGCCCATAATAAAGGTGAGCGAGGTATCTCCCTGCCATTGGTGGCGCAATTCCCTCACGGTGTCGATGGTGAATGAGAGCCCGGGGCGATCAAGCTCACGGCAATCCACCGTCAGATCCTCAGTCCGTTGTACGGCCAGCTCCAACATGGCTGATCGGTGCTGGGCACTGATCACGGGAAGGTCTTTCAGTGGCGGCTGTGCCGCAGGCAGTAGCGCGACCTGGTCGAGCCCCAGTTGATCGACACAATCAAGCGCCCCGCGCAGATGCCCAATGTGCACGGGGTTAAAGGTGCCCCCAAGAAACCCCAATGCCCGCATCAAATCGACCTCACTGACGGGTCTGTCCGTCTCCGAACACGACGTATTTACAGGAGGTCAGACCTAGAAGCCCCACGGGTCCACGGGCATGAAGCTTGTCCGTAGAAATACCAATTTCTGCACCCAAACCGTATTCAAAGCCGTCAGCAAAGCGCGTCGACGCGTTGATCATGACCGAGCTCGAATCAACCTCTCGTAAAAAGCGCATAGCAATACTGTGGTTGTCAGTCACTATACTGTCTGTATGGCCAGAGCCGTATTGGTCAATGTGCGCCATAGCACCCTCGAGCCCCTCGACTACCCGGATGGACAAAATAGGGGCCAGATACTCGGTCTGCCAGTCCTCTTCGGTGGCCGCTAGCGTAATCGCCGGCGCCACATTCCGTGCCTTTGTGCAGCCACGGAGCTCGACCCCGAGGTTAGCCATCGCCTCGGCCATTGGCGGTAGCAGCGCGCTGGCGGCAGCGTCAATCAACAATGTTTCCATGGTATTACAGGTGCCATAACGTTGAGTTTTAGCATTGACAGCAATGGCCAGCGCTTTCTGTGGATCGGCATCGGCATGAATAAAGACATGACAAATACCATCAAGATGTTTTAGCACGGGCACCCGGGCTTCCTTGGCAATGCGTTCAATGAGGCCTTTGCCACCCCGGGGAATAACAATATCGACATACTCGGGCATGGTAATCAGCTCGCCCACAGCGGCTCTATCGACCCTATCAACGACTTGTATAGCGGCCTGTGGCAAGCCAACCTGCTCCAGGCCAAGGGCAATACACCGCCCGAGAGCTCGATTTGAAGAAATTGACTCCGATCCCCCCCGTAGAATGGCGGCATTACCCGACTTGAGACACAGACTGGCCGCCTCAATCGTAACATTTGGACGAGACTCATAAATCATACCAATGACCCCTAGGGGCACTCGCATAGTCCCCACCCGGATACCGGAATCCATGGTGCGGACGTCATCGATAGCGCCCACGGGATCGGGTAACGTGGCGACTTGCTCTAGGCTGGCCAGTAAAGCGTCAATGCCCGGTTCTGTGAGGGTTAGGCGGTCCATCAGCGCCGCATCCAGACCGCTCTCGCTGCCCCGCTCTACGTCCTCTAGATTGGCAGCTAACAGCGAGTCCCGGCTGCCCGCAATCGCCTCCGCGATGGCCCTTAAAGCGGCATTGCGGCGAGCGACAGGCGCCGATGCAAGGGTTTTCGATGCGCGCCGAGCGCGTTCACCTACTGCTCGCATATAGTCTTGGGTTGATTCCATGATCGCTATCCTGACGTTGTCGCCCGACAGTATACCGGAGCTTGCGCCCGCACGTGCCACTGACGGTGTTCGCGGTTATCGTTAGGGCCGAATCACAGGCCACACGCTGACCACATAGCGACTCGCAACAAAAGCGGTTGACAATCATTCTCACTAGCATTTATAGTCGCAGCATGTATGTATGTTTATGCAAAGGCATCACCGACCGGCAAATTGAGCAATCAGTTGCCAACGGTGCCGCTAGCTTTCAAGCCGTCTGCAACGAACTGGGCGTTTCGACCCAGTGTGGACAGTGCGCGCAGCTCGCGCGCAGCATTGTCAATGACAGCTTGCAAGCGTCATCCCCGACAGCAGACTACTACGATGCAGTCCTCGCCTGCCAATAGCGATTGCTAATACTTTGCATTTAGATTAAAAATTCGTTTCCAAACAATAGCTTATAACGCTCCTCCACTTGGTATTTTGTCATGAGGCGAGTATACTCATGGGCAGTTTTTTCAAGCGGAGCAGAGCACCATGAAAGGCGATCCTAAGGTCATTCGACACCTCAACACCTTACTCAGTAACGAGCTGGTGGCGATCAATCAATATTTTTTACACGCCAAGATGTACAAAGACTGGGGGCTGGTGGAACTCGCCGAGCACGAATACCACGAATCGATAGACGAAATGAAACACGCCGACGAACTGGTCGAGCGCATTCTTTTCTTGGAAGGACTGCCCAATCTCCAAGATCTCGGCAAACTCCTCATTGGTGAGAATCCCAAAGAAATGTTGGAGTGCGATCTTAAATTGGAGCATATCGCTCACGAAGATTTAAAAGCTGCCGTCGCCTATTGCGAGGAAGCGAGAGATTATACCTCCCGGGACCTTGCCCAACGCATTCTCGATGCTGAAGAGGACCACATTGACTGGCTTGAAACCCAGCTCTCGTTAATGGACCGAGTAGGCGAGCAAAACTACTTACAAACCGCTATGCGGACGGTGAAACCAGCGGAGTAAAACGTGCGGAGGGCCATGGCGTTATTGGCGTGCAGCCAGTAAAAGACATCGTCAGGACAGTGCCATGAGGGCTATAGGGGAAGATCCTGGGGGCAACTGCCCCCGCTGGCGCTTATTGCGCTACGCTCTCTTAGCCCTCGACCTCCTCATCACTGTCCCCGCAAATGACCCCCTTGAGCTCACCCGACGCTGACATTTCATTAATGATGTCACAGCCACCAATGAGCTCACCATCGACCCACAACTGGGGAAACGTTGGCCAATTGGCGTACTTTGGTAAATTCGCCCGAATCTCCGGGTTAGATAACACATCAACGTAAGCAAAGCGCTCCCCGCAGGCCATCAACGCTTGTACCACTTGGGCGGAGAAGCCACATTGGGGCTGATTGGGTGAGCCCTTCATGTATAGAATCACCTTGTTAGTAGTGACTTGCTCTTTGATGGTATCCATAATGTCCATAATTAGCTCCTTACTGTAGGCCTCTGGTTCACGTTGTCGATCAGTGTGGGCCCCTAGTATAGCGTCTGCTAGGCCCCAAAGGATAACAAGTGGTATTAGGACAATAAGTTTATTCAGTCGGCACAAAAGAGGTAGCCTTCACCCCCCTATTTTAAGGTGTCGACAAAGCGCAGCCATGTCCGCCCTAATGCCTACCTACCAGCGACATCCGCGGCCTAGTTCTCATGATCGGTATTGAAGTCGCTAGTGCATCCACTGCTATTGCCACCACTGCACTGGAGATCGGTGCCATCAACAACGTCACTGCGGGCCGACCTGCAAACCTGATTTGAAGTAGAGGAGAGATACTAGCGGGCGCCGAGTGGCCCGCTTAGGCGACGGCAAAAACTGTGCCTGAATAACTGAATGGAATTTCTGGCACAATAGCTAGCCCGCCACCCGCAGCAACTTTCCCAGTTTGCGCGTAATATTATCAGTTTTCATAATACCTGAAGCAGTAGCAAGTACTTGCACTCAATTTAGCGAACAGTTTGTCCCCAGCAATCCCCCCTAAAGACTCGCTTGCATTACCGCCAAAAGCCGCCTATCTTGGGGTTAGAGGGATCACGCAACCCAATATATGGGGTTGCGCGGTCGCCTACTCCGAATTAAGTGACACTGACTTTAGGTCAGTTCGCGGCAACGCACGAGGGCGCATACACCATGCAGACAGGCACCGACACCAGCACTCCAGTAGCATCAGCGGCACCAACCACCACGCAAGGCACCGGCAACGCGACCCGTTTAGCGGCGACCGCGCCGGGGCAGTTGCGGGTCATCAAGCGCAACGGCACGGTAGTCCCCTTTGAAGACAGCAACATATCGGTCGCCATTACTAAGGCCTTTCTCGCCGTCGAAGGAGGCACTGCAGCGGCGAGCAGTCGCATTCATGAGACCGTAGCTAAGCTCACCGAGCAGGTTATCGCTACTTTCGAGCGTCGAATGCCCTCAGGGGGCACTATCCACATTGAGGATATTCAGGACCAAGTAGAACTCGCCTTGATGCGAGCCGGCGAACATAAAATAGCTCGAGACTACGTGATTTATCGAGAGGGGCGCGCCCAGGAACGACGGGCTAAGGAGACGCTCTCACCCGAGGCGCAAGCCGCCGCTAACGGGATCAACGTGATCCAAGCAGACGGCTCGCTTAAACCCCTCGATATAGAGCGTATTCGCACCATTGTGGCAGAAGCCTGCGCCGACTTAGAGGACGTCAGCGAAGCCGTCATTATTGACGAAGCCCTGCGTAATTTATACGACGGCGTCTCCGTCGATGAAGTCAGTACCTCACTGGTCATCACCGCTCGCACACTCATCGAGCAAGACCCAAATTACAGCTACGTTGCCGCTCGTCTTCTTCTCGATAACCTACGCGCCGAGGCACTTTCCTTCCTCAGTTTGGCTGACAGTGCCACGCAAAGTGATATGACGAATCAGTACAGCGAGGCACTCACAGCCTATATCCATCAGGGAGTTAAACTCGAACTACTCTCTTCAGAGCTTCTCGACTTTGACTTGGAACGGTTGGGTCAAGCACTGCTTCCCGAGCGCGATTTACAGTTTGGGTACCTCGGTCTACAGACTTTGTATGACCGTTATTTCATTCATTCCAACGACATCCGTATCGAACTCCCTCAGGTGTTTTTTATGCGGGTCGCCATGGGCCTGTCGCTGCGCGAAGATGATCGTAATGCCCGGGCCATCGAGTTTTATGAGCTGTTGTCGTCCTTTGATTACATGAGCTCCACACCGACCCTGTTTAATGCCGGCACCTTGCGCTCACAACTGTCCTCTTGTTACCTAACAACAGTACCCGATGACCTCTTTGGGATTTATGGCGCCATTCAAGACAACGCTATGTTGTCGAAGTTCGCTGGCGGCTTAGGCAATGATTGGACTCCCGTGCGGGCGCTGGGCGCTTATATCAAAGGCACGAATGGCAAAAGCCAGGGTATCGTGCCATTCCTTAAGGTGGTTAACGACACGGCTGTCGCTGTCAATCAAGGGGGCAAACGCAAAGGTGCGGTGTGCGCTTACCTAGAAACCTGGCACCTTGATATTGAGGAGTTCGTGGAGCTGCGCAAAAATACCGGCGATGATCGTCGTCGGACCCACGATATGAACACCGCCAATTGGGTCCCCGATCTATTCATGAAGCGCGTTTTCGAAGACGGCGATTGGACGCTGTTCTCTCCCAATGACGTGCCCGACCTGCATGATCTTTACGGGGCGGCATTTGAAGCCCGTTACAACGAATATGAAGCGCGTGCAGCGCGTGGCGAATTGAAGCCAAGCAAAACCCTTAAGGCCCAAGGATTGTGGCGGAAGATGCTGGGCATGATTTTTGAGACCGGACATCCCTGGGTGACCTTCAAGGACCCCTGCAATCTGCGTTCACCTCAGCAGCATGCCGGCGTTGTGCACTCATCAAATCTATGTACAGAAATCACGCTCAATACCAGTGCTGACGAAATCGCCGTCTGTAATTTGGGCTCGGTAAACCTGCCGCAACATATTGAAAATGGCGTCCTCAATCAGGACAAACTGCGTAAAACAGTACGCACAGCTATTCGCATGCTGGATAACGTCATCGATATCAATTACTACTCAGTACCCCAGGCAGAAAAGTCTAACCTTCGGCATCGGCCTATTGGCCTGGGTGTCATGGGCTTTCAGGATGCACTGTATAAGATTGATGTTCCTTACGCCTCTGATGACGCCGTAGCGTTTGCCGATCAATCGATGGAGGCCATTAGCTACTACGCCATTGAATCATCGAGCGAGCTCGCTGTTGAACGCGGTTCATATAGCAGCTACGAGGGCTCGCTGTGGAGCCAGGGAATCTTCCCCTTAGATTCGTTGGATATTCTGATTGAACAGCGCGGTGCCGACTACATTGATGTCAATAAAGAGCAAACCATGGACTGGGCAGCCTTGAAAGCAAAAGTCGCCAGCCAAGGTATGCGCAATTCAAACTGCATGGCTATTGCACCGACGGCGACTATTGCCAATATTACCGGTGTTTCCCAATCCATAGAGCCCACCTACCAGAACCTGTATGTCAAATCGAACCTGTCGGGGGAATTCACTGTTGTGAACCCTTACTTGGTTCGCGACCTTAAGGCGAGGGGCTTGTGGGATAAGGTGATGGTCAACGATCTCAAGTACTACGATGGATCGGTGCAGAGTATTGACCGCATGCCCGAGGACTTGAAGGCAAAATACAGTAATGCTTTTGAGGTGGAGCCACGGTGGTTAGTCGACAGCGCCAGCCGTCGTCAAAAATGGATCGATCAGGCTCAATCATTAAACCTTTATATTAACAACGCGAGCGGTAAGAAACTCGATGTCACATACCGTATGGCCTGGTACAAAGGTCTGAAAACCACTTATTACTTACGCTCACTGGCTGCCACTGGTACAGAAAAATCAACGGTAGAGAGTGGCACATTAAACGCTGTGTCATCAGGAGTCACAACTGCCCAGCCGGCACCAGTGCCGCAGGCGTGCTCCCTCGACGATCCAGACTGTGAAGCCTGTCAGTAAACGTCAACACCAACGAATAAAGAGGAATTATCATGCTTAACTGGGATGATTATCATACCGACGAAGCCATACAACCTAGGTCGACTGCAGCCAAACCCGCTCCAGAGATAGTTGAGCAGGCTATAGAGGCAGCAGCTCAAGAACACCGCTCAGCAAGCGACCCCGTGGCCGCCGAAGCGCTAGCGCTGAACGTTGAAAAAGCCGCTGAAGCGTTAGCCACGTTGGATGTAGCGCCAGGCCTTGAAGAGCTTAAGATGGGTGCATCCAGAATTTCGGTCGACGAGAAAGCGATGATTAATTGCCGCGCTGACCTCAATCAGCTGGTGCCCTTCAAATATGACTGGGCATGGCAGAAGTATATTGACGGCTGCGCCAATCACTGGATGCCTCAGGAAATCAATATGACCGCTGATGTCGCCACCTGGAAGAGTGATGGTGGCTTAACGGATGATGAACGCCGAATCATTATGCGTTCGCTGGGCTACTTCTCCACCGCTGATTCACTGGTGGCCAATAACCTAGTGCTCGGCATCTATCGACTCATTACCAATCCAGAATGCCGGCAATACTTGCTTCGTCAAGCCTTCGAAGAGGCTATTCATACCCATGCCTACCAGTACTGCATTGAGTCGCTAGGCATGGATGAGGGTGAGGTATTTAACATGTACCGAGAGGTGCCCTCAGTCGCCAAGAAAGCAGCTTGGAGTTTAGGGAAAACACAAAGCCTGTCTGACCCCAATTTCACCACGGGAACGACCGAAGACGATCAGCAACTTCTGCGTAATCTGATTGGCTTTTATTGTGTCACCGAGGGCATTTTCTTTTACTGCGGCTTCACACAGATTTTATCCATGGGACGCCGTAACAAAATGACAGGCGTCGCTGAACAGTTCCAATATATTTTGCGCGATGAATCTATGCATTTGAATTTTGGTATCGACGTCATCAATCAAATCAAACTAGAAAACCCACAGTTGTGGAGCAGTGAATTCCAAGAAGAAGCTATCCAAATGATTCTCGAGGGTACCCAACTCGAAATAGAGTACGCTCGCGATACTATGCCGCGCGGCGTGTTGGGCATGAATGCGGCTATGATGGAAGAATATTTGCAGTTCATCTGTAATCGTCGCTTGAATCAACTGGGTTTAGCTGAGCAATTTCCCGGTGTGCAAAACCCCTTCCCCTGGATGTCTGAGATTATGGATTTACGCAAGGAGAAAAACTTTTTTGAAACCCGCGTCATCGAGTACCAAACAGGGGGTGCGTTGAGCTGGGATTAATGAGAAAAACCGCGAGTCCACGCTAACAAAAACCGCCCACAGGGCGGTTTTTTTATAAGCTCTTTGGCTTGGTGATCAGCCCCATAGCTAATTACCCAACTCAAAAGTATAGCGTGGCAGCGAGTCGAGAATGGCTCGACCGTAGCGCTTAGTTTGCAACCGGCGATCAAGCAGCGTAATGCGACCCGCATCCGCCTCTGAACGAAGCAACCGACCACTCGCCTGCACTAGCTTCAAGGCCGCATCAGGAACGCTAATCTCCATGAATGCATTACGTCCTAAGCTCTCTAACAGCTCAGCATGGGCCGCTTCCCGAGGGCTATCCGGTACCGAAAACGGCAGCTTGGCAATGACCACATGGTCGCAGTAGGCGCCGGGCAAATCCACGCCCTCGGCAAAACTCGCCAATCCAAAGATAGCGCTAGCGCGACCCGCATCAATATTAGCTCTGTGGCGCTCGAGCAAGGCACTCTTACTCATCGTGTTCTGCACTAAGCATTCATGGGGTAAGACGCCCACTAAACCCTCGCAGACCGCTTCCATTTGGCGCCGAGAGCTAAATAGCACAAGAATCCCCTGCTGGCCGCTGACTAGCTCAGGCAAGCGCTCGATAATTTCCAAGGTGTGCGCTTCACTGTCGCCAGGCTCAGCCTGTAAAGTGGGAATGGCAAACACGGCGCGCGATGGGTCAAAAGGGCTCTCAACTCGCTTGTACCGGGCCTCTTTGGGCAGTCCGGTCATCGCTTGAAGACGATCAAAGGTGCCCAATGATGACAGTGTTGCCGAGGTAACCACCACCCCCGCCGCCCGGCTCCAAATATGCTCGCGCAGTAAATCACGCGCCAATACCGGACTGGCAAAAAACTCTACACCGCTACCGGAAGGACTGCCGCGCATCCATCGGGCCCAAGGCTCCTCGGTGTTTGGGGCATCAGCTCCGCTGTAGCTTTCCCACAAGGCTAGCTGCGTGTCCGCTCGAGTGAGCATACTCTTGGCATTCAGTAGCCACGCTTCAACCTCATCACGCTGATCAAGGTCAAGCTCCTCTCGACAGCTATCGAGACTCGCTTCGAAACGACGCACCAAGTCGATGTGTTTTTGCCACGCCACCGCCAGATCGTGGGCGGCGGTACGCAGCTCACTCGGCACGACACCATATTCAAAGCGCGTCTCATTGCTCTCTACAGCCAGCTGTAGCAAGTACTCTTCGGCCCATAACCCTACGTCCAACGTGATCTGTTCTAGGTCGGTGAGTGAGGTTTCCAGTAGCTCAAGCAGGCTTTGCTGAGAGAGCTTATCGTCTATGGCTTCGCGCTGATCACTCAGCCACTGGGCCGTTTCTCGCAACGCCTGTCGGGTGCCATTACTCCTAACCATCAAGGTAAACTGATCGAGACATTTGTCCGCCAGCTGATGCCCCTCATCAAAAATAAAAATGCAGTCCTCGGGAGCCGGTAGAATCACCCCACCGCCTAACTTCAAGTCTGCTAACACTAAATTGTGGTTAGCCACGACCACATCGGCCTCTTGAAGCCCGTCTCTCGCTTTAAAAAAGCTGCACTGATTGACAAAGGTACAACGGCGTCCACCGCACTGGGCGTGATCGCTAGTGACTGCCATGCGCATGGGTGTATCGAGCGCGGCGGGCCAGCTATCCAAATCTCCATCCCAGCTATTATTGGCGAGTGCCCCAAGCATGGATTCCATCATGGGCCCTAGCTGCTCAACCGCTAACTCGGCGAGTTCATCAGGATACAGCGGTATTAGTGCGGGTGCCGCACTCCCCGCAAGATGATTATCGAGCTTGTGTAAACACACATACCGGCCACGACCCTTTGCCAGCTGAACGCTGAAACTGAGGCCACTGTGAGCCAAAATATCGGGCAAATCTCGATAAATAAGTTGCTCCTGAAGGGCTACAGTCGCGCTGGCAATGACCAGGGTCTTGTCTCTAGCCCGGGCAATAGGTAATGCCGCCACCGTGTAGGCTATGGTCTTTCCCGTGCCCGTCCCAGCCTCTACGACAGCAATAGCTTCGAGGGCATCGGCATCACCGAGCGCATTAGCCACCTCAGCAATCATCTGCCGCTGACCCCAGCGTGGACTCAATTCTCGATTATCAATCAAGGCTTGATAGGCGTTCTTTATCTCAGTTTTTAGCTTATCGCTCAGCACGGTGACGGCCCTCGAGCGCCTGACAGCGTGCCGCCTCAAGCGGATTTGCGTACATGGCTAACGCAAGAGCCTGATGAGATGGGGGCAGTGCGTCGATCCGAGCGTCAAATGCTGTGCGCGAAATAGTCCCTTTATGGATAGTGATGGGCGGCTGTTCGGTGGTATTTTTCAACCGCTGCCAAGCCCACAAGTTAGAGTCAAACAATCGATAACCTTGAATAACATGGGTATCAATTGCCGTCACCACTTGCGAGATCTCAAGATGCGATGCGCTCAACGGGCTACCAAATTGCAGGTGCACCCTACCTTTCTGGCCAGCGATTCCGAGACCGATAGAGTGAACATCCTCATGCTCAGCTTTGGTATAGCTGGCGCCTGCCGCCAACTCAGCGGCCTTGACTCCATCGCAGGGATCTAGCTCATAAGAAATCGCTACCGGGACTATTTTTAACGCCGCAAGCGCTTCGGCCTGTGACTCCTGCTGGCGATCGCAGCTAAGACTCAGCATTTTAATGACCGCAGGTTCCGTAGCATCACCACCATCTTTCGCACGTCCCTCGCGCTGCGCAATCCACACCGGTCCGTGATTATTCGTAATCGTAAAACGAATAAATTTCGCTAATTGTCGAGAGGCGGCTAACAATTCTCTCGGTCCTCTAAGATTTCTTTTGACGATAAAGCTCTTATTTAGCCGCATAAGATCGGCTACCCAACGCTCCTGTAATAGGTTGTCGCCAATAGCGACTGCACAGGTCCGATGGCCAGCACGGAAAAGCGCATGGTTGGTGAACGCCGGGTCCATGGCGATATCTCGGTGGTTACTCACGAATAGATACGATTCTGAGGGCGACAACGCCTCGAGCCCCGCCGCCGAAAAATCGGCCGTTGCCGCTATTTGTCGTTGCAGTAGCGGTGCCACCAACTGTTGAAATTGCGCCACGGTTTGCACGCCGCGTAACTTCCATGCCACCCATTGCTTCAGCAGCCAACGAGCAAGTGCGGGCGATAATGTCTTGACCCGTGGCAAACGCAAGGCGGCCAAATTATCAGCCAGGCTACTATCGACTTTTAACCGCGCGAGTACCCCACACACTTCGCCATCGTTGTAAGGGCGAATATCACTAAATTCCTCATCAATCATCGATGTCATTGGCACTTTTCTCTGAACGAATAAATAGTCGCCTACCTTACAGTAACCAACGCTAGCCTACCGATTAGCCGGGTACGGCTGTGCTTGTCTCCTGAGAAGCCCATGATACGTGGAGGCCATTTTCTACCCTTCTACCCCTGTTGGCTATTTCAATGGCCGATTTAACCCCGATAAAGCTGGCCAAACCATTGCTTTAGCTCCGGCGGGTCGAGTTTTGCTGTTTTTGAGCGAATCAAACCCTCTCGTAATAGCAATAGATCCCCCCCAAAGCCCTGTAGCGAGGCGGCGCCAAAAAAACGGCACTTTTACCAGTATCAATCTTGCCATTGACACTGAGCGAGTGTTCTCGGAGAATTCGCCCCTCTTTTTCATCCTCTTTGTGGAGATGTATTTTGGCTAACTCACCTCAAGCACGTAAACGCGCCCGGCAAAACGATAAGCGCAGAGCGCAAAGCGCCAGCATGCGTTCGCTCGTTCGAACAAAAATTAAGCAGGTTCTTGCCGCTATTCAGTCAGGTGACGCCGAGGCCTCTAGCACTGCATTGCAAAGCGCAATACCCGTGATTGATCGCATGGTTAGCAAAGGCATTATTGCAAAAAATAAGGCCGCCCGACATAAGAGCCGCCTAAACGCCAAGGTCAAAGCGTTGGCGAGCTAACACATCGTACTCAGGCGTCCAGTCGGGCGTCTAACTGCCGAGTAATCTCGGCTTCCAACTGACGCTTGAACGGCCGAGCCAAGAGCCCGAGTTTAATATGACCGGACACGAGACCCGGACCGATGGTGACGGACCCTGAGAACCCTTTGCCTTTGAACACCAGCTGCGTGGGTGTTGTATCGACCACGGCACCTAGTTGCTGATGTAGATAGCCTGATAACTCCTCTAATGCATGCTGGCAATCCTCGTCACCCAAGTCATGCTCGCGGCTTATATCAATGGTGTTCATTAGCGTGTTCCTCAACGGTAATGCTACTCAATTTGCTGATCAGTGCAATAAAACCAGTTAAAAGTCACCCAGAGCAAGCACCCAGCGATTAGCATTAGCCAATGACCTCAGCAAAACACCATGACACAACCCTGCGCTTCCTGTTTGAGGACGCCGATATCCGAGGAGAATGGGTGCTCCTAGGCGAGTCGCTGAAATCGGTTAATGCCTGCCACCCATACTCCAGCAGCGTACGCCAATTGCTCGGACAATTTGCAGCAGCAGTGGTGTTGATCAGCAACAATTTGAAATATTCCGGTAAAGTTATGTTGCAGGCCCGCTCCGAGGGACCTATTAGCCTGATTATGCTCGAGTGCACCAGCCGATCGGAAATCCGAGGTATTGCCCGCGGTAACTGTGACGCGACCGCTGACCAGACGCTGGACCTTATTCCCGACGCCCAGCTGGCCATTACACTTGAGCGTGATGGCGGTCAACGCTACCAAGGAATCGTTCCGTTAGATGGCCAGTCATTAGCCCGCGCGTTAGATCATTACTTTCTTCAAAGCGAGCAATTGAATACACGTTTCTGGCTGTTTTCTGATGGCAACGTAGCCGCTGGTCTTATGCTCCAGCAGTTACCAGCACAACGCCAAATAGAGGCCGACGATCGTCAAAATCAGTGGCAAAACGCCGCAGTCATCGCTGACACCGTTACCGCCGACGAACTGTATCACTTACTGCCAAAAGCGCTGTTACACCGCCTCTATCACCAGCAGGACTTACGCGTATTCGAACACCAACCGGTTGTTTTTCGGTGTGCCTGTTCCCGAGAGCGATCACTCAACGCCTTGAGTGCCTTTAGTGCCAAAGAAGTGAACGACATGCTAGCCGAGCAAGGCGGTATCGATATGGCCTGTGAAATGTGCGGCACATCCTATAAGTTTACCCTTACCGACCTGCTGGGGCTCGCGCAGAACCCCGTACTGCATTAAACTGTCGCAACAGCAATAGTATCTTACCCAACTGTGGAATCAGCAATGACAACTGAGAGCGAGTCGAGGTCCCCCCACCGATATAATGATCTTGCACAGGCCCAACTCATAGAGCTTGCCCTTCACCGCGGTGAAGGCGTGCTTTCCGACACTGGCGCACTGCGGGTTGAAACGGGTCAGCGGACAGGTCGATCTCCAGCCGACCGATTTGTGGTTAGAGAACCCTCTTCCGAGGAAGCGATTGATTGGGGCGCTATCAATCGACCTTTTGAGGAAGATAAGTTTGACACCCTGTGGGATCGCGTAAAATCGTTCGCCAATGAATCTGACTCGTTCAGTCAGCATTTACACGTGGGCGAGCACAGCGAGCATTATTTACCCGTCAGAGTCACAACAGCTACCGCTTGGCAGTCACTATTCGGGCGAAATATGTTCATTCGTCCAAATCATTACAACCCCGCAAATAAGCCCGAGTGGCAGATTCTCAACGTGGCTAATTTTGTTTGTGATCCTGAGCGCGACGGCACACATTCGGACGCCAGCGTCATTATCAATTTTGGACAGCGTAAAGTACTGATTGCCGGGATGCGTTATGCGGGCGAGATGAAAAAAGCCATGTTCTCTGTGCAGAATTTCCTGTTGCCGGAAAAAGACGTCATGCCCATGCACTGCTCCGCCAACGTTAGCGATGACGGCGAAACGACCTTGTTCTTTGGTTTATCAGGTACCGGAAAAACAACGCTGTCAGCGGACCCTGAGCGCCACTTAATTGGTGACGATGAGCACGGTTGGTCCAAAGGCTCGGTGTTTAATATTGAAGGCGGTTGCTATGCTAAAACGATCAACCTCAGCAAGCAAAATGAGCCTATTATTTGGGACGCGATTCGTTTCGGCGCCATTATTGAAAACGTTGTGCTTAATGATGCTCGACACGCCGACTACGACGATACCAGCCTGACCGAAAATGGCCGGTGCTGCTATCCACTCGAGCATGTCGACAAACGCACCGACACCAACAGCGGTGGCGAGCCACGCTGCGTGATCTTTTTAACCTGTGACGTGTCTGGTGTCTTGCCTCCCGTATCGATCTTGTCGAAAGAAGCAGCAGCCTTTCATTTTTTGTCCGGCTATACCGCGCGGGTGGGCTCCACCGAGGTCGGAGCTGAAGCGGGTATTCACCCCACTTTTTCTACCTGCTTCGGTGCGCCGTTTATGCCTCGGCCTGCCGGACACTACGCGGAATTGTTAATGAAACGTATTGACGATTTCGACAGCCAAGTCTATCTCATCAATACCGGTTGGACCGGCGGATCAGGTGGCGTCGGTGGATCAGGGGCGCGCTTTCCTATTCCGATAACGCGCGCGGTGGTCCATGCGGTACAAAGTGGTGCATTACTCAACGTGGAGACGCGTCATATTGACTCCCTGAACTTGGATTTTCCTGTGGAAGTGCCCGGTGTCGATGCTATTTATGTTGACCCGAAGGCGGGATGGGCCGATCCGGCGGAGTATGAAAAGCAAGCCGCAGGATTAGCGAAGCTATTTCAAGAAAATATTAAACAATTCGAGGTCAGTGACGCCATCATCAATGCAGGACCAACGGTTTCCTAAGACGCTAAATATCAATCGCGGTGGTTGCTAGAGAGATCCTGCAACACGGTCATGGCCCGGAGCGCATGCTCAGCAGGGACAAAAATATGATCATGGTAAAAAGCGGCCACGACGTTGGCACTAATCCCCGCATCTGCCAACACGGTCGTCACGCGCGCGGTTAACCCCACCGCTGCCAAACTTGAATGCACCGACAAGGTAATACACGTGTACTCCCCATCAATGCTCACATGGGCCTTGTTAAGGGCCGCCACAGGTGCAATCACCGTTATACCCTCAGTCTCACGAAAGCTACCTAAGGCAACCGCTGCAAGGCTTGCGGGAATCTGCTCTGCTTGAATACAGGCGAAGCCGTAGCGAGTCTCATCCAGCGTTGGCGACAAGGCCGTTAGCAATTGCGCGAGATCACGCTCAGCCATTAATACTCCTCAAGCGCACCGGCTGCGCTTTGCTCGCCGCGCAAGCGAGCGATGCAGAAAACTACCTCGTCCCCAATGAGATACAGCGGGGGCGCGAGTGGCAAGGACACCGCGATAAAAAACCCTTCAAGTTTGAGGTACTTGCGCCCAGGCTGGGCGCTATTCTCAGTCGTCAATGTGGCCTCCAGCGGATCGACATTCGGCAACTGCTGTATCCAGTCACCCGTTGATAGGCTAACACGGGCGTATCAGCGTAACGGACGGAAGTAATACCCAAAAAATAATCATCAAATTAGGGCGCTGATTCTAATTATCTAGCACAAACTGTGTCGTAACGGTGGCAAGAAGGCGCCAAGCGTAAACAAACTACCAAACAAGGAATGACATCATGGCAGAAAAGACCACAAAAATGTCTACCACGGCCAAGGCCAAGACAACTGGGGTAAAAACCAAAAAGGCCCCGCCAAAGCGTAAGCCTACCGCTAAAAAAGCACCCGCAAAGAAAGCGAGCGCCAAGAGCAGCAATGCGAAGCGGCCCGAGGCGAAGCGCAATCTCCGCGCAGCAGCGGTTGAAACTGGTCGCAACGCTCTGCGTGCTGGCCTCGGTGTTTACGGTAAAGCCTATGACCAATTGCAAGATCAATTTGAGATTCTGCAGAAGCAGGTCGATGACGCCCAAACTCATCTCGATGGTCGTCGCAAACAAGCTGAAGATCTGTATGACGCACTGGTAAAACGAGGTGAAATTGTCGAGAAGGAAGCGTTAAAGGCGTTCGGTGAGCTCGAGCTTGACTCGTTGACCGACCGTAGCAAGCTCGAAGAGCAAATGAACAAAGCCAAATCACGTTTTGAAGCACTGCGTTCCAGGTTAAAGAAAGCGGCTTGAAAACCACCCGGTCCGATTATTCAGGGGAGCAGTAGCTCCCTTTTTTTTGCTTTTTTATGGCCCATAGCGCGGCTTCAATGAATAGAATACGGTACGCTATTCGAAATACCACTGGCCGACCACGTGAAAACTGCTGATCGCATTCTTGAAACCGCACGCACGCTCTTCAATGATGAAGGCGAGAGCAATGTTGCTGCCAGCGATATCGCTATCGCCATGGATATCAGCTCGGGTAATTTGTACTACCACTTCAAAGGTAAAGACGCCATCCACAGGGCACTGTTTAGCCGCCTGCAGCAGGAACTAGTGGCGCTTCTAGCGACCCCCCTCACCAATCCAAGCGTGTTTACTGATGATGAAGACAGTCCACTATTGAGAGGCTGGCTTTTTTTGACCATTGTTCTCGAAACGATGTATGCCTACCGCTACCTCTATGAAAGTCCTGCAGACCTTATGCATCGCTACCCTGAAATAGATCGTGGCTTCCAGCGCTTAAGCCGACTTAAGCATGCTGCCTGCGAAGCCCTAGTCCGTGAACTACTGGAGAGCAATGGACCTAGTCAGCAACGGCTCGACAGCGCTGTGAACGCCATGGCACTTACCCTGACCTTTTGGCTATCTTGGGACCGAATGGTCAACCCCGATGCCGCGGAAGATGTCATTATCCATCAAGGGGTTTTGCAGCTATTATCGTTCTGCGCACCTTTTATGGGTGCCGAACAGGAGTCTTTTTACGAAGAATGTGAGATCCTTTACCGTGAAATGGTAATCCGTGGGAAGTCATAACGACCCATCAATCCCACTTCAGCAACGCACTATAACTGCAAACACTCCAAAGGAGCATGACAATGACTATCGCTGTTGGTGACACTCTACCTACATGTACGTTAATGGTAATGGGCGAGAAGGGCCCGCAACCGGTATCAACCGATACCTTATTCAATGATAAAAAAGTAGTGCTTTTCGCTGTGCCCGGCGCCTTCACACCAGGCTGCTCAATGACGCATCTACCGGGCTTTGTCGCCAATGCCGACAACATCAAGGCGAAAGGCGTCGACAGCATCATTTGTATGTCCGTCAACGATGCGTTTGTTATGGGTGCGTGGGGTCAGGCACAAAACGCGGACGAACTTATCATGTTGGCAGACGGCAACGGTGAGTTCACCCAACTGCTGGGACTTGAGCTCGATGGATCCGGCTTTGGGTTAGGGCAACGGTCACAGCGTTTTGCTATGGTCGTAGAGAACGGCACCGTTGCACATCTCAATATTGAGGAAGGCCCGGGCATCGACGTCAGTTCCGCTGAAACTATGATGCAGCTACTCTAAGCAAGCGCTCACCACCCTCGGCCAGTACTGGCCGGGCGTGTCAGCGCTGGCCGCGGGTTGGCGGGCGCGGTCGGTTTGGGCTGGTCACTTAAGTCAAACGCGGTATCAGTTGCCTTCTTGACCTTGCGCTCGAATGGGCAGCGCGGTCGTTGATTTAATCTCCTCCATCGAGAGCAATGCAGTGACATTGTAGATGTTAACCTCGGCAATTAGATTTTGATAAAACGCGTCATACGCTTTGCCATTTTCGACATACACCTTGACGATATAATCGATGTCTCCAGCGAGTCGATGCGCCTCTACCACTTCAGGTCGAGACTGTAGAGCCTCCAAAAAAGATTGCTGCCACAGGGCACCGTGCTCGTTTGTTCGAATGAGCACAAAAAAGCACGCCTCAAGCCCGAGGGCTTCAGGGTTCAGTAGGGTGGTTTGGTGTTTGATCACGCCGGCTGCTCGCATCTTTCTGATTCGATTCCAGACCGGCGTTTTTGATGAGCTAACCGATAGCGCGATCTCCTCTAGCGAATGGGGGGAATCGGATTGCAGCTGTTCAAGGATTTTACGGTCAGTCGAATCGAGAGTGGCGGACATTAAAAACTCCAAAAAATAGGACGCTGTTAGCGTTATATGCATTAAAATAGAACATCATTCTTTTATATTGCAAAAATTTTCTTTTTATAAGGAAATAATTCTATCATGCGGGCCAGTAAAAAGGGGTCTGCCCATGGAATTTCTTCCCATCTTTGTTGCATTACGAGATCAGCGTGTGGTGGTGTCAGGCGGCAGCGCGATGGCCGTTGCCAAGATCAAACTACTGTTGAAGACGAAAGCCCAAATTGTCGTTTATGCCCCAGAGCCCCTCGATACTTTAGTGCAATGGCATCACGAAGGTCTGCTGACGTTGCATCAACGAGATCTCAAACCGGGAGATTTAAAAGGGACTCGCCTCGTCTATTCGGCCCATGCCCGAACCGAGGACAACGCGCGCCTGGCAGGGTGGGCTAGTGACGCCAACGTGTTGATCAATGTGGCTGATGATATGGACCGATCGGACTTCATTACCCCTGCTGTGGTTGATCGCGATCCGGTTGTTGTTGCGATCGGTACAGAGGGCACCTCACCTGTTTTGGCGCGGTTAATAAAAGCAAAAATTGAGGCACTGCTGCCCGTGACCATCTCCGCGTTGGCCCAGCGCGCGGGGCAGCTGCGTCCGCGTGTTAAACTCCTCCCGGAATTTTCGACGCGTCTTAGATTCTGGCGACGCTTCATGGACAGTGCCGGCGCACGCGCGGACAGCGCGGATTTTTATTCGATCCGAGTGCCAGACGAAGATCAAATCAACGCGCTACTCGAGGATCAGTCCCCGGAACCAGTTGACTGCGGGCAAGTCACGTTTGTGGGGGCCGGGCCGGGTGATCCCGGTCTTTTAACGCTCAAAGCGCGTCAAGCTCTGGATGGAGCGGATGTCATTATTCATGACCGATTGGTCAGTTCTGAAGTATTGGATCTTGCAAGGCGTGAGGCGACACTCCTCAATGTTGGCAAAAAGGGCCATGGCGCTTCAACGTCCCAGGCGAAGATCAATGCACTGATCAAAACGTCGGCTCTAGCCGGTGCTAAGGTGGTTCGACTGAAGGGCGGCGACCCCAGCGTCTTTGCGCGCCTCGATGAAGAAATTGACACCTGCGTGATCAACGGCATCCCATGGTCGGTCATCCCAGGTATCACAGCGGCTTCAGCGGCGGCGGCCTCCATCGGCCGCTCGCTAAGCCAGCGCGGCAGAAATACTGAAATTACCTTTATTACTGGGCACGCCATGGGCGGATTTGCAGATCAAGATTGGCAGCGACTGGCCAAAGATAACCAGGTCGCCGCGATCTACATGGGCCGCAGAGCAGCCCGCTTTTTCCAGGGCCGGCTCTTGATGCACGGCGCAGACCCTGAGCTTCCCATAAGCTGCGTCGCTTCGGCATCAATGACAACTGAGAAAGTGTTTGAAACCCAGCTGGGGAAATTGGCGGCAACGGTAGACGCTCACCCGGGTTCCGACCCGCTCATGCTCCTGTATGGTTTGCGTCCTACCCCTGAGGCGGCCATTGGTTATTTGGGAAATGATCTGGCACTTCAACATGGCGCGTCTTAATCCGCCGGTGGTTGTTACGGCCAATGCATTAGCCGGAGGTGAGGTGATCTATCTCACCGAGCAGCAAGCGTGGAGTATCTGGATCGATGAGGGCTTTGTTTTTGATGATCTCAATGCTGCCGAAGCGGCGATGATCGCCAATGCTTCAGAACACGACGTCGTTGCTCCGTACTTGATGAGCGTGCGGGTCAACAACGGCCAAATCAGCGGGCAGGACTACCGAGAACATGTTCGCAGCCTTGGTCCTACGAACTATTGGCACGGCAAGCAAGCGGAGAATGACGATGCACCGGTATAACGCCTTCGATAAGGCTTTTGTCAGAGTAAGGAATCAGCAGTTTAGAGATCAAGTGAGGCGTCGCCTCTCAGGGGGGCTGACCGAGGATGAGTTTAAGCCTCTGCGCTTGATGAATGGCGTCTACCTGCAACTGCACGCTTATATGCTGCGGGTTGCTATACCCTACGGCACGCTGTCGAGTCGACAACTGCTCAAGTTGGCTGACATCGCGGACCGATTCGACAAAGGCTACGGTCACTTTACGACCCGTCAAAACATCCAATTTAATTGGCCCCGTCTGGTCGATATCCCCGATATGCTTGATACCCTGTCTGAGGTCAATATGCATGCCATTCAAACGAGTGGCAATACCATTCGTAATGTCACGGCCGACCATCTGGCCGGCGCGGCTGAGGATGAAATCGAAGATCCCAGACCTTATGCTGAATTAATCCGACAGTGGTCGACTGATCACCCTGAGTTTCAGTTTTTGCCGAGAAAATTCAAGATCGCGGTAACAGGCTCACCGGTTGACCGTGCGGTAATTCGGGCCCACGACATCGGTCTTGAACTGCTTCGAATTGACGAGCGGCTTCACGCTAAAGTGTGGGTCGGCGGAGGACTGGGTAGAACGCCGATCTTGGGTGAGGTTCTCCATCACGGCTTACCCATTGCAGAGTTGTTGCCCTACCTAGAGGCCATCCTGACGGTCTATAACCTTAGGGGGCGTCGCGACAATAAATACAAGGCGCGGATCAAGATCTTGGTACGGGCGGTGGGCATTGACACATTTCGAGAGGAAGTCGACGCTGCTTTTGATCAACTTAAACCAACATTTTTGGGCGCAGATCAGACATTGCTCGAAACCCTACGACAGGACTTTGCCTTAACGATTGATCCGAACGCTGATGAATCGGCCTATCATCAGCGATTGCTCAATGATTCATTATTTCGACATTGGGTTGAGCAAAACGTTGCGCCGCATCAACGCACCGAACTGGCGATTGTCACCGTCAGCCTCAAAAAACCAGGAACGACCCCGGGAGATGCGACGTCAGAGCAGATGCGCGGTTTAGCGGAACTGGCAGAACAGTACTGTTTCGACGAGCTTCGAGTCAGTCACGAGCAGAATGTGATTCTGCCGCATGTTCCCCTTGGAGATCTGCCGGCGATTTTTGATGGGCTGCAGCGGATTGATCTCCATACGGCGAACGTGGGACTGATTTCAGATTTGATTGCCTGCCCCGGCATGGACTACTGCACCTTGGCCACCGCGCGATCAATACCGATTGCGCAGCAGATTGCTCAGCGCTTTGAGGCCTTAGGACTTGAATCAACCATCGGTGCCATAAAGCTTAACATCTCGGGTTGCATCAATGCCTGCGGTCACCATCATGTTGGTCATATCGGCATTCTGGGCCTGAATAAGGGGGGGGTAGAGTCCTATCAGATTACTCTGGGCGGTGATGCGAGCGAACAGGCCCAAATTGGCGAAAAAATTGGCCCAGGCTTTGGCGCTGACGAGATTGTGCCCGCAGTCGAACGTATTGTTCATCAATATATGGCCATTCGACATGATCCCTCTGAGCCCTTTATTGAGACGGTACGTCGAGTCGGCACCGCAATTTTTCAAACCGCGGCCTATGCGTGCACTGGTGTCGAGGCCAGTGATGCTTGATTCCTCGAAACCGACGCTCGCCACTGAACTGAACGCCGCTTGGGCAAATCAATCGGCACTGCAGGTTTTAGAATCGGCGCTGGTGCGCTTTGGTGAAGACAAATTGGCCTTCGTGTCAAGCTTTGGCGCCGAGAGCGCTGTGCTGTTGAGTCTGGCCGCGCGCATTAATCCAACGCTCAAAATTATTTTTATCGAAACTGGGTTTCACTTTGATGAAACCCAGCGATACGCCGAACAGCTCATTGATCGGCTGGGCTTGACGCAGGTGGTCCGCGCGAGCGTCGATCCCATTACGCGCAAAAGGATAGATCCGGACCAGCGTTTGCACCGGGTGAATCCTGATCTCTGTTGCCACATTCGAAAAGTTGATGTTTTACATCGCTCTTTGAAGGGTTTGAACGCTTGGGTGTCTGGCCAGAAAAGATATCAGAACGATACTCGAGCTCATGTTGAAGTGGTCGAATTCGATCCCGAGCGGGACTGCTTTAAAATCAATCCCATCGCGCATTGGACGGCGCAGCGGATCGAGGCCTATTTCAAACGGCACAGCCTGCCCCGGCATCCTTTGATTGCCTCGGGCTATTCGTCAATTGGTTGCTGGCCCTGCACCTCTCCGATCAACGCTGGGGAATCCATTCGCGATGGCCGATGGCGTGGACAGACCAAAACCGAGTGCGGTCTTCACAGGCGGGTAATGCCACTACACGGAACAATGCTATGAGTGTTGTTGTCACTGACCAAGGTTTTGCTCCGGATTTGATTCGGGAAGCCGTCTTTGAAATCGATACGACAACGCCCGTTGCGGCGTTGGAAGAGTGTTTGACCCAAGCGCGGGTTCATATTCATGCTGACAATTTTTCAGATGGTCGCATCTTTACACTGGCGAGACAGCTGAGATTGATCGGCTTCACCGGCGTGATCCGAGGGGTCTGCGATTTGCTACCCGATCAGTTTGGCATGGCCCTTAATGCTGGACTGAATGAGGTGCAAATATCGGCGCAGCACGCCGCCCGTTGTGACGAGTCCGCGTGGCTTGCGCGTCGTCGCTGGAGAGCCACGTGTTATCAAAGCCGCCTTCGCGGGGAATGAGCAGTTCAGCGGGATGCGTTACTGCACGTTGACACTTGGACCCGTACCGGCCGAGCGTGTCCGTGCTAACACCGCTACAACGACACCCACATGAGCACTGAAATCAGTAGCGCTCCGATCAAATTTAATACAAAGCCTTCGCTGGCCATTGCAGTGGTCTTAATATAACCCGTGCCAAACACCACGGCGTTGGGCGCCGTCGCCACCGGCAGCATAAATGCACAGCTCGCGCTCAGCGCCGCAGGCACCATTAACAGAGCCGGCTCTAAGCCAGCGGCAACAGCAGCCGAAGCCAGAATCGGCATGAGCAGCGCTGTCGTTGCGGTATTAGACGTGGCTTCAGTCATAAAGGTGACAACCAGACAGATCAATAGCATCATCCAGTAAACTGGCAGTGCCGTCAGGCTAGCCAAGGCTTCACCAGCAAGGGTCGATAAACCCGAGCTGACGAAGGCTTTTGCCAGGCAAATACCACCGGCGAATAGCAGCAACACGCCCCATGGAATCTCTGCGGCCTGCTTCCAGCTAATGAGTTGAGCACCCTCTCGATCGCGCATAACAAAGAGGGTAATGACCGCAATAAAAGCGACCGACGCATCATTGGCCGTTGTCAGTCCTAGGTACTCTCGCCAGCCACCAAAGGGCTCAGAGCGAGTCATCCAGGCCAAGGCAGTTAGCGCAAATAACACTAGTACGCGTTTCTCAGCACTGCGCCAGGGACCATCGTCCGGAATATCGACTCGAATCGTGTTGGGCAAGTTCCGGGTCAACCAAAGCGCAGTCATAGGCACCATCAAAATCACCACCGGCATACTCAGAGACATCCACCGAGCAAAGCCAATGGTCTCGCCCGTAAACTCATAATAAACCTGCATAAACACTAAATTGGGAGGAGTGCCGATGGGTGTTCCCAGGCCTCCTATGGAGCAGGCCCAGGCCAACCCCAATAACAGGGGCGTAGCCAGGCGCGCTCGATCTGAACTGCTATCTAGTATGGCTAGCGCAACCGGTACCAGCATAAGTACGGTGGCGGTGTTGGAGATCCACATGGACAGAAAGCTACCCGCGACCATAAAGCCAAAGACAAGGCGTCGCGGGCTGCCACCACCGACGAAGCGGACCACGCCAAGAGCGACCCGTCGGTGAGCACCCGTGGACTCCATGCCACGCGACAACAGAAATCCACCCAAGAGCAGTAAAATGAGTGGCGAACCATAAGCTGACCCCGTCTCAGCGGGAGTTAAGACCCCAAACAGTGGCATGAGCGCCAAGGGAAGGAGCGATGTCACGGGAATGGGGACCGGCTCAAACACCCACCACACTATGCACAACAGGGTACACGCGGCGGTCACCACCAATGACTGGGGCTGATCATAGAGCAGCAATAGCACGGCTAGTAGGCCAGCGACAACCAATCCCGGTAGCGGCGATTTGCTTGGATTTATCATTCCATACACAGCGTTATGCCCTTTTATTTCGCTGGCCAGTTAAAAAACCGGCGCTAGCCTCTCTTTTTATTCTGAAGATCTACTGTCTAGACCCAAGGATTGTGTAAACTCCGACCATGCCATTATCTCACACTCCATCTAGACCACCCTCTTCGCTTATCGACAGCTTCGGTCGCAGGGTTGACTATCTGCGGCTCTCAGTCACCGATCGCTGCGATTTTCGCTGTACTTATTGTATGGCTGAGGATATGACATTCTTACCCCGCAGTGACGTTTTATCCCTTGAAGAAATTGAACGCGTCGCTCGCATATTTGTGGGTCTGGGTGTGCGCAAGCTGCGGGTTACCGGTGGGGAACCTTTAATTCGACGCGGGGTCGATCAGTTATTCAAAGCTCTCGGCCATCTGCCCGACCTTCGGGAGCTGGCGTTGACCACCAATGGCAGCCAGTTAGCGGGACGGGCCCAAGCGCTCCGAGACTTCGGCGTCGACAATGTCAATATTAGCTTGGACACCCTCGATCCTGACAAATTTACAGCCATTACCCGAATCGGAAAACTGCCATCGGTGCTCGCAGGAATTAAGGCAGCCGTGGACACCGGATTTTCTCGCATTCGACTCAATGCGGTGATTTTACGCGGCCAGAACGACGACGAAATTATTCAACTAACCGACTATGCACTGTCCTTAGGCATTAATATTGCGTTCATAGAGGAGATGCCCCTTGGGCAGGTGAACGCGGCGGGCAAACCGTTAGCGTTTGTCTCGAGTGATGAAATTTATGATCGTCTTGCCAATCACTTCGCGTTGACCCCCGAAGAGCCGACTCAGCAGGCCGGTCCGGCCCGTTACTGGGGTATTCGCGGCACTAGCACCCGTATCGGCTTGATTTCTCCTCACAGCCATAATTTTTGCAGTAGCTGCAACCGACTGAGAGTCACCGCGGAGGGTAGACTACTTCTGTGCCTAGGTAACGATCACTCCATTAGCCTTAGGGATTATTTGCGGGCTGGCGACAGCGATGAGCAGCTTGCCGAACGTATCCGATCCGCCCTTCATGATAAACCCGAGCAGCATGTCTTCGATCAACCAGACAAACCCCAGATTCTCCGATTTATGAACGCCTCAGGCGGTTAATACACTTCTCACAGTACAGGATAGCCCCTTGCAGGATACCCATTACCCCCAATTAATGTCTGTCGACGACATCATCCAAGCGTTTGAACAACACGGCTATATTTGCACTCGACGTATTGCCACGGTTGTCTATTTGGCCGCTGCACTGCACAAACCTGTACTGGTCGAGGGGCCACCGGGCGTCGGCAAGACTGAGCTGGCAAAAACCTGTGCCGCGGTTATTGCTAAACCCTTGGTGCGCCTACAGTGCTACGAGGGTTTGGATGAATCGAAAGCCTTGTATGAGTGGAAATACGGAAAACAGCTACTTTATACTCAGGTCCTCAAAGAGCAGCTGGGTGATATTTTAGAGGGCGCGACCGGTCTAAAAGAGTCAATACAGCGTCTCCACAGCACCGGCGATGTGTTTTACGCGCGGGAATTTCTTGAACCTAGACCACTACTTAGGGCCATGGAGCACGACACGGGTGCGGTGCTACTGATTGATGAAATTGACAAGGCAGATTTCGAATTCGAGTCTCTGCTTCTGGAAGTGCTGTCCGATTTTCAAGTATCGATTCCTGAAATTGGCACTGTCGTCGCCAAATCAAAACCGATTGTCTTCCTGACCAGCAATGACACCCGAGATTTATCAGACGCACTCAAGCGCCGCTGCTTGCATCTGCATATTCCATTCCCGTCAGTGGAGCTTGAACGGCGCATTGTCGCCAGTCGAGTACCCGAACTGCAAGACGATCTAGGCCAGCAACTGGTGCGCTTTGTCCATACCATTCGTGAGCTCGATCTAAAAAAAGCGCCCGCCATATCAGAGACGATAGACTGGGCGCGCAGCTTATTGTTGCTGCATGCAGAAAAACTCGATCGACACTTGGTTCACGACACGCTCAATGTACTGCTCAAGTACGAGGAGGATATCGACATCGCGGAGACACAATTCAATAAACTAGCGCGAGAATTGGAGATTTTGTGAACGCCGCGGCGGGCAGCGATCAGTTATTGACGTTTATCAAATTTCTGCGCGGCAGAGATCTGCCCATATCCCCCGCCGAAACCCTTGACGCCGTCCATGTTGCTAGTTTACTGGGCTATCAACATCGCGATGAACTCAAACAAGGCCTAGCCGCGGTATTGGCGAAATCTCGGCCAGAACAGACGTTGTTTGATGAGGCATTTGATGCTTTTTTTTCCTCGCCCGACGCGCTGTCATCAGCTGAAGGGGGAGACTCCCTAGGCCCAGACACCCAGGGCAACAGTGAAGCACAGGGCACTGCCAATGACTCGCCTGATGCGAGCGGGCAGTCTGCGCTTGAACGGCTGGCAGAAACTGATGCTGGGATGGCATCGTTATTGGACAGTCCGCTGGTGCGCGCGCTGGCGAGTGGCGATGAAAGTTCTTTGGCAGTCGCTATTGAGCACGCCGCGGGCAAAGCCCATATCAACCAGATTCGGCTGTTCACCCAGCGAGGCCGGTATATCCGCCAAATGCTCGACGAACTCGGAGAGCAGGCATTGCGCGATGCCGCCATCGAGTTGGAGGGCCAGCATCCTTTGGCCTTTGACGAAGTCCAGGCCCTGCGCGACGCTTTGCGACAACGTGCTCGAGATCGCGTCGAGCGTGCTTATCTCATCCATGCGGCGGGTGATACTGAAGATTATCTTGATCAGGCACTCTCAGAGGTCAAACTCAGCAACATCAGTCAGCATCAAATGGCGCGAATGCGCAAACTGATCGACCGAATGGCACGTAAACTCGCCTCCCGACACGGCCGGCGTCGGCGCAAAACCCGTCGTGGCCAGCTCAATGTTCCGGCTACATTACGCGCGTCTACCGCCACCGACGGCATTCCTTTCGAACCCCGTTGGCGACGAACCGAGCGCCGCAAACCACAGGTCATGGCTATTTGTGATGTCAGCGGCTCGGTGGCTACCTACGCCAAGTTTTTGCTCATGTTCCTCTACGCAGTCCAAGATGTGTTACCTCGGACCCGCTGCTTCGCCTTCTCAAGCGCCCTAGGGGAGGTCACCGATTGGTTTAAAACGCTGCCCGTGGAGCAGGCTATCAACGACGTCAACCAGCGCTATGGCGGCGCCACCGACTATGCCCGAGCGTTCACTGATTTTTCCGAACTAGCACTGAACGACATTCATCGTGGCACCACAGTGATCATTTTAGGTGACGCGCGCAACAACGATACTGACCCCAGAGTAGATATTTTGGCGGCGATTAAAGGGCGCTGCCGGCGCTTAATATGGTTAAATCCGGAATCGAGAAGAGCTTGGGGCAGTGGAGATTCGGAAATGTTACGGCTTATCAAACACTGTCACATTGCTCAAGAATGTAATAACCTCAAGCAGTTAGAACGATTTGTGGATAAATTACTCGCAGATTCTAGAAAATAGCGAAGAACAGTCGATCGGAAAAATCGCAGAGGCACCTTAATGGATAATCAAGACCGATTACCGTTGACCCCCTCCATTGAGGCTGAAGCACTGGCCGTCTTTGCTGTCCCTGCACGTGCGCAGGGTTTAGAGATTGACGCATTGCTAGCGGCCCTTTACGACATCAGGAACACGGATGAGACGCTGAGCGCGGGACTCGCCGCGGCTGGATTCGAGCAGGCCGGCGCTGATCAGCAAGCCATTATTGACTGGATAGAAGCGGTGTTCGCACATTGGCACGCCCACTATCCGCTGGCCGCTGAAGTACAGACGCTTTTGCAGCGCGCTCGTAGCCTTGCCAGTGCATTTGCGGTTAAAGACAAGCGATTCTTCATTCCAGGCGGGCACGCGCTGCACAAACTGTTCGATGTTGTTCATAACGGCCTAGTCGGCTGGGATCCAGGACTGGGTGAGGCAGCGAAAAATGCGCTTAAGACCATGCAGCATGCACTCGATCGATCGCATCAAGATTTTCCCAGTGAGCCCCAAGTTGATGAGGTATTGGCCTTGCTGGCGCAAAAACTAGAGGCACACGACGCTCAATTGACGCGCTTGCAGGATCCTACACTTGAGCGGGAAGCGACTACCTTAGGGGAGGACTTAGCTCGACTGAGCGCCGCCATTGTTATCAATCAATTTTTAGTTGACCACCTTGTTCCAGGCTCTGTCGCGCGTTTTATCAAGTCCGATTGGTACGAAAGTGGCGTGCTCATCGTCAGTCGCGAAGGCGAGCAAAGCGACGAATGGCAGGAATTCATTAACACGACTCAGCTCTTGGTCGATGCCGTACAACCGGTCACCAATAACAGTGGTCTTGGAAGAGATCAATTGCAAACCAGCATGCATCAACTACCTCCCACCCTAGCCAAGCAGCTGCTCAGTCTTCAACCTGATGACGATGCCATCGCTGGTGCCATTGGTCTTATTGAGTATGCGTTGTTGCGCAATATGCGCGGCGAGGACCTAGGACTGTTGGAAGCAGAGCCGATTGCAGTCAGAGGCCTTCCCCCGCAGGGTCCACCAAGCGATCAGGCGATCAAAGAAGCGGGGATTGTCGCCGGGACTTGGTATCTCCTCGACACCGCGGAAGGACCACAGCGACTGCGCCTGGCGGGAACGTTGGCGAACAATGTTTACTGTCTGTTTACAAATTTCTTAGGCGCTCGCGTCGTTCGTAAAACCACCGCAGAATTCACCGCGCTGCTCAAGTCAGGGGAAGCGCGTTCGCTCAACATCGCTGACAGCTTCTGTCGTGCAATGGTGGCGGCGACGCAGACCCAACAGCGGGCAAACAATAGCGATCCTGCACGCCAGCAAGCAGCCACGGCGAACGAGCAAACGAGCGAGCAAGTAGCGCAAGCTGCCATGGCAGTTGACGTGGATAGGAGCACAGGGCACCTAGCGTCTCTTTTACATGAGTCATCCCCGTCACCGATAACAGCATCGCATGAACTTGCCGAGCGAACCTTGCCAAACGGCGACCCCGATGATCAACAGCAGGGTATGCATCAAGGGTTATCTAACGCTGACTCACATTACGACAGTAATACCGTGGTCAAACTGCAGCTCCCCATGGGTACCTGGATGGGATTTTATGACCGCGATCCACCGTTGATGGCGAAAGTGGCTGCCAAAGATATAGAGAAAAACAGCTATATATTTACCGACCGCGAAGGCATTAAGTTACGCGAAATAACCGTGCCTCAGCTCATTGCCCTGATGGATCGAGACATGGTTGACGTTCTTGAGCGCAAAAATAGTTTTAAAGACACCATCAATCAGATGCGCCAAGACCATGATCGTTTGAACAATCGTTGAATGGCGCTAGAAAATAGATGGCGGAGCATCGTTATCGGCGCCTTCTAAGGTCAACCCCCCCGTGGATGAGACCACGCTACCCTCATCGGCCAATTTAATACGCAAGCGCAAATTATTGACAGAGTCGGCATTGCGTAACGCTTCCTCCTCACTAATCTTCCCAGCGCGATAAAGGTCGAAAAGCGCCTTGTCAAAGGTCATCATACCCAGCTCTTCTGATTTCTCCATGACCTCGCGAATACTGGCCACCTCACCCCGCAAAATAAGCTCTTGGACTGTTGGCGAACCGAGTAAGACTTCGATGGCGGCAGATCGTCCGTCGTCTATATTTGGAACCAGTCGCTGGGAGATAAACGCTTGGAGATTGAGGGAAAGATCGAGCAGAAGCTGAGCGCGTTTTTGGCTGGGGAAAAAATTAATAATTCGGTCCAAAGCTTGGTTGGCATTATTGGCATGCAGCGTCGAGATACACAGATGACCCGTTTCGGCAAAGGAGATAGCCTGTTCCATGGTCTCTCGATCTCGGATCTCACCAATCAAAATAACGTCAGGGGCCTGTCGAAGGGTGTTTTTCAAGGCGTTTTGCCAACTGCGAGTATCAATCCCCACCTCTCGCTGATTAACAATCGAGCGCTTGTGTCGATGAACAAATTCAACGGGGTCTTCAATCGTGACTATATGGCCCGCACTGTTACTATTACGGTAGTCAATCATCGCCGCCAACGACGTAGACTTACCTGAACCGGTCGCACCAACGAATAAAATCAAACCTCGCTTGCGCATAATTAAGTCAGGAAGAATCTTTGGTAGGCCAAGATCCTGCCAGTGGGGTATGTCGGTCACAATATACCGAGCGACAATACTCACTTCGTTACGCTGATTGAAAATATTGATTCGGAAGCGTCCAACACCGCCAATCGATATCGCCAAGTTAATTTCTAGATCGCGCTTGAATTCCTCGCGCTGAGTGTCATCCATAATTTCATTGGCGACCTTGGCAATTTGGCCAGGGGCCATTGGCTCTTTGGCAATAGGTTGCAGTTGCCCGTCGAACTTGGCGCAGGGTGGAGCCCCCGTGCTTAAATACAAATCTGAACCCTTTTTTTCAGCAAGCATCCGCAACCAGCTTTCAATTTGCATGGTTTATTCTCCAGTCATTACCTGTCAAGTACTGTACCCCGAAGGCGGGTCAACTTACACTTACCCGACCACAACACCTCATTAACACGTGTAGCCCTAACAATCCGGACCGTTCAGCCACTAGGAGCTCTCTTGACACCATTATCCCATATTTATCGCGAACTGCTCGCAGGGACTGGCAATCCTTTGTTAACCAGTATTCAGCGGGGTCTAGAAAAAGAGGGACTCAGAGTCAATGCCGCCAACGCCCTGCTATCCCAGGCCGCGCATCCACTAGCACTTGGTTCTGCGCTGACTCATCCATCCATCACCACCGATTACTCAGAAGCGCTGCTAGAGTTTATTACACCGGTCAGCACTGATATCGACGCGGGACTGAGTGACTTAGAACAGCTGCAGCGCTTTACCGCGGGAAAGCTCGACAACGAGGTGGTGTGGGGGGCGAGTATGCCGTGTATTGTGGCGGGTGACAGCGGCATTCCCATTGCCAACTACGGCGTCTCCAATGTCGGCACTATGAAACGGGTTTACAGAAACGGTCTGGGTGTACGCTACGGTAGAATGATGCAAACCATCGCGGGTATTCATTACAATTTCTCTATGCCAGATGCCTTCTGGCAACAGAGCTGGGAAGCGGCAGATCAGCCGGGGTCATTACAGGACTTCAAGACCGAGGGCTATTTGGGTCTGATTAGAAATTTTTTTACCAACGTGTGGTTACTCATTTATTTGACAGGTGCTTCCCCGGCGGTATGCGCCAGTTTTCTTGCCGGCAACCGTAATCATCACTTGCAACCCTTTGACGCCGAGGGCACCAGCCTCCACCTACCCTACGCAACGTCCCTGCGCATGGGTGATCTTGGCTACAACAGCGATGCTCAGGGCAGTCTGCAGATTTGCTACAACGGCCTCGAGCACTACCTCAACACCCTGCATGAGGCCATTATGACCCCCCACCTGGCCTATGCAGACTTCGACACCACCCCCGAGGGAGAACAGGCGCAGCTAACGACCAGTCTGCTGCAGATAGAGAATGAGTTCTATAGCCCCATCCGCCCCAAGCGCGTCACTGACTCTGGGGAGGCGCCGCTGGTTGCTTTACAGCGCGCCGGTATTGAGTATGTCGAAGTGCGATGTATCGACATAAATCCGTTTCTTCCCCTGGGGATTGATGCTGACACTATTCGACTCACAGATATCTTTCTTCTTGATTGTCTACTGTCCGATAGCCCCCTGTGTGACGACCAAACGCGTCAGCGTGACAAGGAAAATCTCCGTCGTGTCATCGACGAGGGTCGCTCTCCGTCGCTGACCTTACTGACCTCGGAGGGCGAGCGGCCATTTACCGATTTAGCGACTGCCCGGCTTCAGGCCATGAGCGAATCAGCCGCCCTCCTCGATGCCGCCCATGGGGGTGATCGCTATGTGCAGGCACTGGCAATGGCCAAGCGCCGCTGCAACGACTCCGAGCAAACGCCATCGGGCAGAGTATTACGGGAGATGCGTGATCAACAGCAACCCTTTTGGCGGTTGGCACTCGACTACTCAAGCCGATGGCATCAGGAGTTTATTGCTAATCCACTGCCGGCTACAGTTCAAGCTGAATTCGAGCAACAAAGCACGGACTCCCTGCGCTCTCAGCAAACGCTAGAAGCCACAGAGCGACAGAATTTTGACGATTACTTGACCCATTTCTTCGAGCAATACCGAGGTATTACACCGTGAACTCCATCCTAGTTGGCCACCGGCATTTATTCTGGTCGATCGTTGTCGCAGTCGTGATAGCGATGGCATCAGCCTACTACTTACAGCTCGTCGTTGGGCTTACCGTATGCCCCTTGTGTCTGACTCAGCGACTGTTTTTCATCACCGCCGGGGTGATTGCCTTGATCGCAGCCGTGCACAACCCGGGGCGCCTTGGGCGCCAAATCTATGCCGCCTTGGGGTTACTCGTCACTGCCGGTGGCATGGCTTTCGCGGGTCGCCATATTTGGCTTCAGTACCTGCCTCCCGAAGAGGTGCCTGCTTGCGGACCGAGCCTTGAGTACATGCTGGAAACCCTTCCCTTCGCAGACACGTTCAAAATTCTCCTTCTCGGCGACGGCAATTGTGCCGAAACCCTGTGGACGCTGCTGGGATTGAGCATTCCAGAGCTAGCCATGGGCGTATTTATGTTCATTGCCGGTGTGTTTATCGCACTGCTTGTGCGGCGTTAGCGGCGCGGCACCATCGTTGCGGCCCATAGAGTGAAACAACCCGTGAGCGCACAGCACACGGGTCTGTAGAGGTCGACTAGAGCACTAGCAGACACCGTCAGCCGATGGCCTAAGGCTTAGTCCTCAGCCTCGTCGCTGGCGATAGACACCAGTTCTACGTCAAAAATAAGCGTCGCATTCGGACCAATTGCCTGCCCCGCACCAGCCGGGCCGTAGGCTAAATCGCTGGGAATATAAAGCTTATACTTGGCACCCACTGACATCAGCTGTAGCGCTTCGGTCCACCCCGGTATCACTTGAGTCACGCCAAAGCTGACCGTCTGGCCACGGGAATAGGAGCTGTCGAACTCAGTGCCATCAATCAAAGTACCGCGGTAATGCACTTCTACAGTGTCGTCAGTCGTCGGTATGGCGCCCTCGCCTACTTGAACAATCTCATACTGAAGACCCGATTCAGTCACACTCACGCCTTCGCGTTTACTATTCTCCTCCAAGAAAGCAGCGCCTTCCTCGCCGTTGACTGTGGCGGCGGCTTCTTGTGCCGCTTGCTGCTCTAGTTGCAACTTCTCTTGGAAAGCCATCATCTCTGCGTTGATCTCTTCCTCAGTTAACTTTGCATCGGCACCGGCAAAAGCATCGCGCATCCCCAGGGCATAAGCGTCGACATCGAGGGTCATTCCGTCGGATTTCATGCGCTCCCCCATGCGAAGAGCAATACCGTAACTAAGACGTTGTTCGGGCGTATCGAGTGACACAGGATCGGGCTCCTTAGGTTGTTCCTGACAGGCGGTCATGAGACCAGCGAAAAGTGGCACAATAAAGAAAGTCGCCGTGCGACGTTGGGTAATAAAGGACATAGCGCTATCCTGCTAGTTGTTAAGTGAATGAACAGTGTAACCGAGGGAGGATATTACGCACCCTCGCGGCCAATGACTAGCCACAAAAAACCAGACATTAATCTTGGCTCGCAGCCGTGCCCGCCGCGGCCATAAAAGACCCCACCACATTCCTCACCAATGCCAACGCCACTGGACCTGGCAAAAAACTGAGTGCGGTCTCAATATTGTGTCTTAGCCGCTCTTTCCCAACCACCATCAGCTCCCTACCACTCCCTGAGCCACCAATGGCAGGTTCCTCATGCGTCGCCGGTGCAGTGGCCACCAGTAGCTGACGCTCAGTTACCACCTGCCATAGCAATGTGGCCAAGATCCTTTCGGCATCGAGCTCTAGGGGCTTAATGGCCTGTCGAAAGCCTTGCATACTCGAATCCTCCGCCCATTGCTTACGTTGCTCGCGGAGTGGAATAACGACACCCTCCACCCAAGGTCCGCCTGCAGCCTTTAATGCCGATACATCGGCATCAGTGATAACCACTCCAATTTCAGCTAGCCAAGCGACTAACAATAGCTCCATCACCACAGCGCCATGATTATCTTGCGTAGCGAGCAGCTCATGCTCGAGCGCTGGATGTCGCCACCGCGTTAAGGCCCACTGCCAAAACGCCGGTAGACTAGCCACCGTCTCTGCCCCTAACGCCTGCTGTTCATTGGTTAAGTTAATCGCCTTACTCCATTTGGTGATTGCGACCAGAGCGCCCATCAATCAACGACGGGCTTTGTTACCTTGGCAAGCGGCAAACGACCATCAATCAAATGGCTTTTATCCGCTCGTGTTAACGCCTTGATGTGCGCCTCAATACGCTGCGCTTCACTGCGCGACGCCACCTGATGCGACCAAACCAGCGAAACCGATCGTCGATACCGCGTATAGCGGGCACCACCAGCCAGTTCCCCATTATGTTGCCTAATGCGACGCGTCAGATCTACCGTAATACCCGTGTAGAACGATCCATCGGCGCAGCGAAGCACGTAAATAGTCCACGCCTTGTTGGCTTCAGAGTATGTGTCTTGGTCCGCCACGATGCTATAGTCTGGGTTCATCAACGCAAGATTACACTTAAAATCGTCATTTCGCCCAGGAGAGCCATTATGACCGACAACATCGTGAACGTTACTGAAGCCACCTTCGATGAAGAGGTTTTGGGCGCAGACCACCCTGTACTGGTCGATTTTTGGGCTGAGTGGTGTGGTCCCTGTAAAATGATTGCCCCTATCCTTGACGAACTGGCCGCCGAGTACCTTGGCAAGGTAAAAATCTGCAAGGTCGACGTGGATGCCAACCAAGGCGTGCCTGAAAAATTTGGCATTCGCGGTATCCCAACGCTAATACTGTTTAAGGACGGCAACGCGGTTGAAACAAAAGTAGGCGCCCTATCAAAAAGTCAACTGTCTGAGTTTATCGATAGTTGTTTATAACTGTGTAACGGAGGCGGCCCAAGCGCTTGGATTCCTCTGACTGCATCCTTGTTGCAGCCGCAACATTTATGCAACTAAAATACTGGACGCGCCGTTCAAGCGGTGCTAGCTTACACCTTGCGATCGATTTTGATCTCTTGCCACGCTGTTTTTTTCCTTCTGCCGAACCATCTAACACCCCACTTGGGTGCTGAGGGATACTCAGGCGGACAAGACTTATCTTAATCGTTTCTGCATATCCAGCCCTAACCGGGGCATGTTACCTGACACTATTTTTTTTATACCTCTCCATTACTTCGGATTTATGCTGTGGAAGAACACAAAAGCTCTGAGAGCACCCCTAACGAGAATCTTACGCCCGCCACACCGGACGTGGTCGAGCCACCGCCAGTGCAACCAGCCGAGTCGGTCGCAGCCGCAACGGAGCCCGTAGCGCCGGAGCCAGTCACTGCCGCTGAGCCCGCCATCGTCGAAGCGAGCTTACCCCGCCATGAAGCGGATAGTGCAACCAAAACCCTTAAACTCAACAAGGGCGATGATAGTGACGATGACCCGAGCAGTGACGCGCCTGAGGAATCGGCTGAGGCGCAAGACGGCAGCCACCAAGGCGACAACGCTGACAATCAAAATGGCAATGGTCGCCGGGGTCGAGGTAGACGCCAGCGGCGACGCGATCCGAACACGCCCAGCGCCAACCCCTTGAGTCTGACCGACCTAAAAACCAAGTCGACCCAAGAGCTCATAGATATGGCCCGGGAAATGGGCCTTGAGAATATGGCTCGCTCGCGCAAGCAGGACATTATTTTTGCGCTGCTCAAACGCCATGCCAAAAGTGGCGAGGACATATGGGGCGACGGCGTTCTGGAGATTCTGCAGGACGGATTTGGTTTCCTTCGGTCTGCTGACAGCTCTTATCTCGCTGGACCTGACGATATTTATGTCAGCCCCAGTCAGATTCGTCGCTTCAACTTGCGAACCGGAGACAGCGTCACCGGGATGATCCGCCCCCCCAAGGACTCCGAGCGTTATTTTGCGCTATTAAAAGTCAAAGACGTCAATTTTGAATCACCGGAAAGCGCAAAAAGTAAAATTCTTTTTGAGAATCTAACCCCGCTGTTCCCCAATGAACGGCTCACTCTGGAAAAGGGGAATGGCAGTAAGGAAGATCTCACTGGCCGAATCATTGATTTGTGTGCACCGATTGGTAAAGGCCAACGCGGTTTGTTGGTAGCCCCACCAAAAGCGGGCAAGACCATCATGATGCAAAATATCGCTCAGGCGATTATTTCTAACAACGATGAATGTTATGTCATCGTGCTACTGATTGATGAGCGCCCTGAAGAGGTGACAGAAATGCAGCGCAGTGTCGGTATTCGTGGCGCAGAGGTGGTGGCCTCTACTTTTGATGAGCCCCCCTCCCGTCACGTTCAAGTCGCTGACATGGTCATCGAAAAGGCCAAGCGTTTGGTCGAGCACAAACGCGACGTGGTCATTCTTCTCGACTCCATTACTCGCCTGGCACGTGCCTATAACACCGTGGTACCCAGCTCAGGCAAAGTATTAACCGGCGGTGTTGACGCACACGCACTGGAACGCCCGAAACGATTTTTTGGTGCGGCGCGCAATATAGAAGAGGGTGGCAGTCTGTCTATTATTGCTACAGCGCTCATTGATACGGGCTCGAAAATGGATGAAGTCATTTACGAGGAGTTCAAAGGTACGGGCAACATGGAATTGCACCTCGATCGCAAGATCGCTGAAAAGCGTACTTATCCTGCCATCAACATCCGTCGCTCTGGCACCCGTCGCGAAGAGTTATTGACCGGCGAAGACGAACTTCAGCGTATGTGGATTTTACGCAAGCTGCTCCACGGTATGGAAGATTTAGCCGCCATTGAGTTTTTACTCGACAAGCTCAAGGACACTAAGTCGAACGAAGAGTTCTTTAAATCCATGAAGCGTAAATAAGCTCGTCCGGTTCGCTAGAATAGGCGAGAGCGGCTTTGTCGCCCGCCCTAGCCACCCCCAAGCAGGAACCTATCATGGCCGTGCCCTTTACCGACCTGAGAGACTTCATACGCGAACTTGAACAACGTGGTGATCTGGTACGCATCACGCAAGCGATTGACCCCCATTTGGAAATGACCGAGATTGCCGACCGCACGCTGCGTGGTGGCGGTCCTGCTTTATTATTTGAAAACCCCAAAGGGTACGATATGCCCGTACTTGCCAACTTGTTTGGTACGCAAGAGCGAGTAGCCATGGGCATGGGCGCCGACTCTACCGCCGCCTTACGAGATATTGGCGAGCTACTGGCCTACCTACGGCAGCCCGACCCCCCTAAAGGCATGCGCGATCTGATCGACAAGGCGCCGCTGCTTAAAAAAGTGCTCACCATGGGTCCTAAGACCATCAAGCGCCCCCCCTGCCAACAGCAGATCATTAGCGGTGATGCTATCGACTTGACGCGACTACCTGTTCAGACCTGCTGGCCTGGGGATATTGGTCCGCTGATCACTTGGCCTCTGGTGATTACTCGAGGCCCCGAAAAGCCGCGCATGAATCTGGGTATTTATCGCATGCAATGTTTGGGTCCGCGCAAATTAATCATGCGCTGGTTGTCGCATCGGGGCGGTGCACTGGATTTCAGAGACTGGCAGCTGAAACATCCCGGCAAACCCTATCCCGTCGCGATTGCCCTCGGTGCCGATCCGGCCACCACGCTCGGGGCCGTTACGCCGGTACCCGATGCGCTGTCTGAATATGCTTTCGCAGGATTACTAAGAGGCAGTAAAACAGAACTGGCTGAATGTCTGACACCGCTGTGCCGCGAAAATGAACTTCTGGTGCCTGCCCATTCCGAGATCATTCTTGAGGGCTATATTAATCCCGAGGAAGAAGCCGATGAGGGGCCGTTTGGCGATCACACAGGGTATTACAACGAAGTCGAACGATTCCCGGTATTCACTGTAGAGACTATGACAACGCGAAATGATCCGATCTACCACAGTACGTATACAGGGCGACCGCCGGACGAGCCGGCGATTTTAGGCGTCGCATTGAATGAAGTTTTCGTGCCGTTGTTGCGTCAACAGTTTCCAGAAATTATTGATTTTTACCTGCCCCCTGAAGGCTGCTCTTACCGAATGGCGGTGGTCTCCATCCGTAAAGAATATCCTGGCCATGCGAAGCGTATCATGCTCGGCATCTGGTCCTTTTTACGCCAGTTTATGTATACCAAGTTTATTATTGTCGTCGATGAGGATGTCAACACGCGCTCTTGGGAGGACGTTATATGGGCAATGACGACGCGAATGGATCCTCGACGAGATTCTGTATTTATTGATAACACGCCCATTGATTATCTGGATTTCGCATCGCCAGTAGCAGGTCTAGGGTCAAAAGTGGGGATGGATGCCACCAATAAATGGCCAGGTGAAACCGAGCGACAATGGGGTACCGCCATTCACATGGATCCGGCGGTTAAAGCTAAAGTCGATACCCTCTGGCATGAACTGGGTATTGCCTTGCCCGGTCGCCAGCAATAGCCGCGGCATGCACCCGTAGCCTAATTCGTAACGGGCGCCAGCGCACCGCCATCAATCGGGTGTCGATAGCAGATCAGGTAATGATGGCAGGGGTATTTTCTCAAGTAACTGGTCACCACCTAAGCGCAAATAGTTGTCGGCACTGGCGCCATCGCCCTGAGCACGCACGAGGCGAGCGAGCTCCATGTAAGTGCTTGCTGTCGGCTCCAGCGTGTTTGCTTTTTCAAACCAGAGCCGTGCTTGCTGCCAATCACCCCTGTACTGAGCCACCCTCGCCGCTGCCACCAGTAACACCGTGTCTTGCCCGTTATTCTCGAGCCAGCGCTCAATAGCCTTGTCTAGTCGCTTACCGTCGACGGGGGGATAGGTGCCGATAAAACTAACAAGTCCAACGTCCCACTGCTTGTCGATCATAGCAATGAGGCTTTTTTCGTGGCTCGCTGTCAACCCGCGATCAACAAGGCAGCGTGCATAGCGACGACGCAGCGGCCCTGTCTCCCGCCACGCCAATGGGATGCTATGCCACAGGCTCGCCGAGGCTGCTGCGTCGGCAGCGCCTCGGCAGCCATTATCGAGTACAGCTAACCATAGCTCGGCTTCCAAGCCGCTCAAATGCGGTGACTCCAATAACTGATGACGACGCAATTCGGGCAGTAATTCCCGAAGCGCGTCCCAGTCAGCAAGCTTCCTGTGGGCTCGAGCGAGCAACTCGAGGACATGGGGGTGCTTGCTGGCGTTGCTCCGCGCGCGCACCATTGTCGCCAAGGCCTCTTCATACTGCCCGGCTGTGAGCTGTAACTCTGCCTGAGTCAGTTCCAGCGCAATACCAGCGCCCGCCTCAACCGTTTCAGCAAGACCAAGCTGCCGACGCATTTCCTCGAGGTCACCCAGCCGAAAACTCGCTTGGGCAGCCACTAAATGGTTTACTAACGGGACGTCACTGTAACGGGCCGAGCGCAGTAATTGTCGCCTCGCCCGACCCCAATGACCTTCAATGAAATTAATAAGCCCTTGGTTAGTGAGCGCTCCGGCATTGCGCGTTTTACGCTCGCCCACCCAGCCGCTGACCCAACGACGTCCCCTAAACAGAACCCGCAGCGCCCCCAAGGTAAGCGATATCAGACCCCAAGCCAGCAGCCAAAACAACAATGCAAACCAAAAACTGGTTTCAATAGTAACCTCAGCGATGCTAATAAATACATAACCGGGATCCTGTTCGATGCGGTTAATGAGTGCAGCCCCGACCAGTAAGCCCACAAGGGCAATCGCGAGAGGGCGACGCATATTACTGACCACCCCGACTATCGACGGTCGAGTTGCTCCCATCGCTGGCCTCAGTAGTGGATGCTAGCGGTGCGGTTGAGCCGCCGATCGGCGTCGTTCCTGAGCTGCCAATGGCCCGCAAAGCATCGGCTATGGCTGCTCGGGAATCTAGCAAGTTGGGTAACGTAGGAGCGATGTTGATTGCTGCCAGCGCGTCAATCTCTGCCTGTATAGCCTGTGTTCGGGTGCTATCAAAGACTTCAAACTCAGCAATAAACACAGCGGACCGGGCCAAGGAGGCGTCGTATAACGCCTGATGGTGTGCCAGCGCAGCCATTTGTGCCTGCTCAAGTAACAGCCGTAGATTTTGGCGAACGAGGGTCTCTCCATCGGGGGTCATCAGTCGTGACAGTTCCGCGTCACGTCGGCGCACAACCAGATAACGGGAGAGCTTACTCAGCGCTGCTTGCCAGCCGGCCTCCGCTCGCCCCAGCCAATCCTGCGAGGAGCTATTGGCAGGGGCGAGTGGGGCTAGCCCCACATTGACAGCATCGACCTGGGCAACTAACGCGGCGAAGCGCGCATACAGGCCTACACTATCGATCCGCGGTGCCGAACGCAGATCTGATAAATCGCGGGCTAACGCGGTGCGTGCTGCCTCAAACCGAGGATCGTCAACCTCTGATAACAATGCATCAGCGTTATTCAATAGCGCCTGTGCCGCATTAACGTCCCTCGCTACCAGTAATCGCTGAGCTGCCAGTCGAACAACAAACGCTGCTTCGTTGGCAAGCCATGCCCGACGATCCGTCGCCGTTAACCGCGCCAGTCGAATATCGAGGCGGTCGAGGCGATCTGCCATGCGCCGCTGCTGCTCCTCGAAATCGGCGCGCTCCCGGGCCTGATCCGCGAGCTGAGTGGTCATTTGCTGGGTCGCTCGCTGATCGAAGTCGATGGCTTGTCTCTCTAACTGTTCAGCTAATCGGTTTCGCAGGTCGAGATCGGCCGCTTTGAGGGCGTCTAGCTGCTGCGTCATTTTCACTACCGCGGCGGATTGCGCCTGCCACGTGGGCCACAACCAGAGATATCCCGCGCTACCGATGCCGCCAAGCAGGACCACCAGAACAAAGAAGAGGACACCAGCAAAGCCGCTTCGAGAGCCCGAGCTACTCGGTGAAGGTGCGCTTGGGCTGCTTTGCTTACGCACCCCAGGTGCCGGCGACGAATCGTTATCCCCGGGTGCTGCATGGGGGGCGGGGTCGCTGGTGGCGCGAGACGGCTCTGCCGAGTCTGTACTGGGGTTTTGTTGGTCTGCGTCCGCCTCAGACTGCGCATTTGACGTCGTCGCTTCCATGTCTCCCTCTTCACACAACGCCGCAAGAAAGGCTTCATCACTGGCACTCTCCGCAACAACAATCCGCTGCCAGCCAAGCGCCTGGGCCTCGTCAGCAACTCGCTGAGACGGCACAATCAGGCGCTGCTGCAACAGCGTGGCACCTTGACACTGCGCAAGCGCTTGGCTGAGTGCCGTTAAGGTCTGGCCACTGTTGGCTTGAAAAATAATCACTGGGTAATCGGCAAAAGTGGCACACAAGCCATCGATATCAATGGCCGCCGACTCCCGTCGATAACACACATACTCCTCGACCTGAGCTTCCCTAGCCTCAAGCTCTTGAGCCAACGCCTCCCTGCCACCCTCGCCTTTGACAATGATGACGCGCCGTCCCTTCACCTGCTCGAGTTCAGGTAGCGCCAGTAGGCCCTCTGAATCCATCTGCTTCGGCGTCACCACTGGTAAGCCCTCAGCTTCAATGACCGCAGCGGTACGAGGCCCCACAGCGAGACTGACGATACGTTGCTCCACCAGGCCACCCATTAACGTTGGCAGCCCCATGCGCGCGGCGTTAGCGCTGATAAATATGCACACATCGTCCCCCCTAAGCTCGGGGGGATCGCGCAACTCCGATTCTGAAAAAGGCGCGATCTTCAATAATGGCTGAATGTGAACGTCGTAGTGCTGCGCCGCGAGCGCTGCCTGCAGTCGGGTATTATCGCCCTCGGGTCGGGTCAACACCACCAACGGTTTCATGCCCGTACCGCTGCCAAGATGGCCGTTGCCCCCTGCTCCAGGAGTTGCTCGGCGACCGCCACTCCTAGCATCGCGGGATCATCGCCACGGGCCTCGGCTAATAGTAAGGTGTCACCATCGGGCGACCCGACTCGCCCGCGTAACCACAGCTGCCCATCCTCCATGACGGCGTAACTGGCAATGGGTACATCGCAGCCGCCGTCTAACCGACGCACCAGCGCCCGCTCTGCGCGCACGCAAATAGCGGTCAGATCATGCTGTAGAGGTGCCAACAGCTCAGCGGTCTGATGATCATTGTCCCGATACTCAATGCCCACCGCTCCCTGGCCGCCCGCCGGTAATGAAACGTCAGGGCCGATGCGCGCACCAATTCGCTCATCAAAACCCAAACGAAGCAGACCCGCGGTCGCCAGCATAATGGCATCGAACTGACCCGCATCAAGTTTAGCTAAGCGACTGTTAACGTTACCGCGCAGAAAGCCAATCTCCAGATCGGGGCGGGCGCGTTTTATCTGACACGCTCGGCGCAAGCTGGACGTCCCCAAACGGGCGCCATGGGCCAATTCCTCAAGGCTCGAAACACCCACCAGCGCATCGCGAGGATCCTCACGTTCACAAATGACACCGAGGGTCAGCCCCTCTGGCAGGGCCATGGGTACGTCTTTCATCGAATGAACCGCGATATCAGCACGGCCGTCCAGTAGTGCGGTTTCCAGTTCCTTGACGAACAGGCCTTTGCCACCCACTTTGTAGAGGGGCGTATCAAGCAATTGATCTCCACGAGAGGTCATCCCGAGAAGTTCCACCTGTAGATGTGGATGAAGACGATGCAATTCATCGGCGACAAAGTGTGCTTGCCAAAGAGCAAGCGGACTCTCCCGCGTCGCGATAACCAGTTTTGACATGAATCCTCCCTGCGCAAACAGTATCCTAGCATGGGCAGTGGTGCTAGAAACCACCTCGAACGCTACCGCGCTATGCCAAGTGTTACCATCATTAATATTATTCATCATTTGCACACGCAACGGGCATCCACCAGCCAGCAGGATTTAACATGACTCACCCTGATCAAAACGCCGACGCGACCCGTGCTCTTTGGGGTGGCCGTTTTTCCGAGCCCACCGACGCCTTCGTGCAGCGCTTTACGGCGTCCGAAGCATTTGACCGACGTCTTGCCACTTACGACATACAAGGTTCCCGCGCTCACGCCGACATGCTCGCTAACGTTGGCGTTCTCACGGCACAAGAATGCAGCCTTATTCACCAAGGGCTCGATCAGGTCATGACCGAAATCAGTGAGCAGCGCTTCGATTGGCGGGTTGCTCGTGAAGACGTGCACATGAATATCGAAGCTCGACTGACCGAGATTATTGGTGACGCGGGTAAAAAACTCCACACCGGCCGATCCAGAAACGACCAGGTCGCCACCGATCTTCGCCTATTTATGCGTGCGGCCATTGACAGCATAAAAGCCGAGCTCACGCGCCTGCAACAGGGTATCGTTGGGCTCGCGGCCAAAAATGCTGACACCCTCATGCCTGGCTTCACCCACCTACAAGTCGCGCAACCCGTCACCTTCGGCCATCATTTACTGGCTTGGCACGAAATGCTGAATCGTGACTGGGAGCGCTTGCAAGACTGTCAGTCCCGACTCAATTACTGCCCACTGGGGGCTGCGGCATTGGCGGGCACCACCTTCCCTATCGATCGAGCGATGACGGCCCAAGCACTGGGTTTTGAGGGTCCCACCCTAAACTCCCTTGATGCCGTGTCCGACCGAGATTTCGCTATCGAGTTCTGCGCCGCAGCCGCTCTATTGATGACACATCTGTCGCGGATGTCAGAAGAACTCATCTTATGGTCCTCGGCACAGTTTGATTTTGTCGATATCCCCGATCGCTTCTGCACCGGCTCCTCGATCATGCCTCAGAAGAAAAACCCCGACGTGCCGGAGCTGGTGCGTGGCAAAACCGGCAGAGTCAATGGCCATTTGGTGGCGCTGCTCACCCTCATGAAATCGCAACCACTGGCGTACAACAAAGACAATCAGGAGGACAAGGAGCCGCTGTTCGACTGCGTCGACACAGTGTTTGATTGCCTTCGTGCTTTTGCGGATATGATCCCGGCTTTAACCCCCAAAAAATCCGCTATGCGCAAGGCCGCGCTTAAGGGCTTTGCCACCGCCACCGACTTGGCCGACTATCTGGTGGAAAAAGGCTTACCGTTTAGGGATGCCCATGATGTGGTCGGTAAGGCCGTCGGCCACTGTGTGAGTCATGAGTGCGCGCTTGAGGACATGACGCTTGCGACATTGCAGACCTTTAGCGACCATATTGGCGACGATGTGTTTGCACGCCTAACGCTGGAGGGCTCAGTCGCCGCGCGCAGTCACCTAGGCGGTACTGCTCCGAAGCAGGTCAGTGCGGCTGCGGCCTATGCCGCGCAGCGCTTAGATCAACGTTAAGCAATGCGATTCAGTGAATCATTCAACGTGGCGCTCGAGGACGACTCAGCAAAAAATCCCTGGCGCCCGCCAAGGCCTAGCGTTAATCGTCGGACCAGGTGAATTCAACCCCCGCGTGCTCCGCTAATTGGGCAACGACAAAGGGTTTGAAGGCATTCCCCGATTTAGTATCGAGCCAATCGTCATCTGGGTCGCTCCACTGATAATGGAATCCACCCCCCGGGGTCGCCAACCACAGCTGCTCAGTGGGGGGCTGACGGCTAAAGACAAACACCACGCCGGAGGGGAATGTCACATTGATAACGCCTTCTGCGCCGACCACATCGAGGTCTTGAGGCAGTGTGTCAAGGCGGTCTTCTAGCACCTCAAAAATAGCATCAATGCGCTCGTAATACCCTTTGCTAGCCACAGTTCTCTCTCCTTTATTTAACGGCGACGGCAGACGAACCCAGCTGTTATCAACGCCCGACTGAGTAGACATCTTAGATGGTAGCCGATTCTGCCGCCAGCACTGGTATACTGTCATTTTTTTGGATACCTATTGTGCGCAAGGCCCTACTCATATTAGCCACCGCCGCTCTCCTGTGGGCCCTGGCCGCCTGTGGCCAGCAGGGCCCACTGATTAAGGCACCGAGCGCGACTCCCGATCCTACCGAAGCGTCCCAAGAGGGCCGGTCAGATGATGGAGTAGCGTCATGATAGAGGACGGCTTCGAGCGGCGAGCGCAGACACTATTTTGCGAGAGTATTAACTTAGAGCACCTCGCCTCGACCCACGGCACTCCCCTTTACGTCTATAGTCGTCGCGCAATAGAACGGGCTTATATGCGTTACGAAACGGCACTGGCGGCCCGTCGCCATCTCATTTGCTACGCGGTGAAAGCCAATTCCAACCTAGCGGTACTCAACTGTCTGGCACGACTCGGTGCGGGCTTTGACATTGTCTCTGGGGGCGAGCTTGAACGCGTTATCGCAGCCGGAGGAGAACCCTCTAAGATCGTTTTCTCCGGTGTCTGTAAGAGTCCAGAGGACATGCGTCAAGCACTCACTGCCGGCATACGTTGCTTCAATGTTGAATCAGCCGCTGAATTGCATCAATTGTCAGCCATCGCCTGTGAAGAAAATAAGATCGCCCCTATTTCTCTACGGGTTAACCCCGACGTTGATGCGCGCACCCATCCCTATATTTCAACCGGCCTTAAAGACAATAAGTTCGGCATCGATATCGCTTTGGCCCCCGAGCTTTATCGCCAAGCCCTGCTGTTAGAGGGCGTTCACCCCATCGGCATCGATTGTCATATTGGTAGTCAGCTGCAGAGCATTGGCCCGTTCACAGACACCCTTGAGCGCCTTTTGGTGCTGATTGAGGCACTAGAGCAAGAGGGAATTACCCTTGAGCATCTCGATCTTGGCGGCGGTCTGGGTGTGGCGTATGGCAACGAGGCAATGCCGTCGGTAAAAGACTACATCGACGCACTGACCGCCAAACTAACCGGTCGTGATATCGCGTTGATTTTTGAACCTGGGCGCTCAATTGTCGCCATGGCAGGCATTATGCTCACTCGGGTGAACTCTTTGAAATCAACCCAAGACAAACACTTTGCCCTCGTTGACGCCGCAATGAATGATCTCATTCGCCCCGCCCTGTATAGCGCTTGGCAAGACATCGTACCGGTAACCCAACGCGAGGGGGAAAGCCGCCGATGGGATGTCGTCGGCCCCGTCTGCGAAACCGGTGATTTTTTGGGCAAAGATCGACAGCTCATTCTCAGCCCCGGGGATTTACTTGCCGTGACCGGCGCCGGCGCCTACGGCTTTGTTATGGCCTCCAACTACAACAGTCGACCTAGGCCCGCAGAAATAATGGTTGATAATGACACTGCACACGTGGTTCGAACCCGGGAAACTCGGTCCCAGCTGTGGGCGGGAGAGCAGTGTCTTCCCGAGGCTATCCAGTGAACGTTCGGTTTGCGAAAATGCACGGCGCGGGCAATGATTTTGTTATTATTGATGGTGTTCGACAGTCGCTGTCACTGCGCGCGCATAACATTCGCTTTCTCGCCGATCGGCAGCGCGGCATTGGTTGCGATCAAGTGCTTTTAGTGGAACCACCCGATCACCCCGATGCTGATTTTCGTTATCGCATCTTCAACGCCGACGGATCTGAAGCCGGTCAGTGTGGCAATGGGGCTCGATGTTTTGCGCGCTTCATTAAAGAGCAACGGTTGAGCAATAAGCGCGATTTAGTCGTGCAAACATTGAACGGTAATATGGGGGTGCAAATGACCCAAGATGGCCGGGTGCTGGCCAATCTGGGTACCCCTGTTTTCGAGCCCGCAGCCGTACCCTTCACCGCGGACACCGCTGCACTGGACTACGAAATTCAAACCGCTGATGACCGTCTTCGGGTGGGCGTATTGTCTGTGGGCAACCCCCACGTTGTTCTTCAAGTTCCCTCCTGCAAAGAGGCGCCCGTGACACAACTCGGTCCTGTGCTTGAGGCCCACGAGCGCTTTCCAGAACGCGTTAACGTGGGCTTTATGGAATTACGCTCGCGCACTGAGATTACACTGCGCGTTTTTGAGCGTGGCGCCGGAGAGACCCTAGCCTGCGGGACAGGTGCCTGCGCAGCCGCTATCCACGGCATGCGTCTAGGCTTACTCGACAACGCAGTGACAGTTCAGCTGCCGGGGGGTAAGCTCTCAGTCAACTGGGCAGGCGAAGGCAAGCCTGTCTGGCTGGGTGGGCCAACAGCCACTGTTTTTGAAGGCGACATTCGATTGCGTCAGTGATCGCGTCAATCAATGATCAGGAACCATGACTATGAGCAGCGAACACCTCTCAACTCAGAAAAAAACAGTCGCGCCAGAATCCGTCAATGCTGAGCAAGTGGAGTCCTTTCTTGCGGAACATCCGAGTTTTTTTAAGCACCACCCCGATGTATTGGTCGCGCTAGAATTACCTCACGGCGGTACAGGGGCCGTATCCCTCGTGGAGCGACAGGTTAATTTACTGCGCGAACGTAATATCGATATGCGTAGCAGGCTCGCAGCAGCCCACTTGCACGCAGAGCAAAACGACAGCTTGTTCAGCGGCACCCGAAAAACGGTGCTGCAGCTGTTGGCTCTGGACACCATGGACGAGGTGGTCGAGACCATCAGTGAGTGCTTTAGCAGCCACTTTGATGTCGAACTCAGCAATCTCATTTGGCTGGCGGCGGCAGCTGATGAACTCAATGTTACGCCCTATTCGGACAGTGCAGCCTTGGCCGTCGTCGATGGTTTGATTAAACATCAGCAGCCCTTTGCCGGTGTTTTTCGTGCGGACGAGATGACGGCGCTATTCGCGCACTGTCATAGCGAGGGCTCAGCGGCCATCGTCCCCTTAGTGCGCAACGAGCGCTTGGTGGGGGTATTAGCGGTGGGCTCTAGCAACGTCCATCGTTACGAGAGTCACGTGGGCACCCTATTTCTCGACTATATCGCCGACGTTATTATGCACCTACCCACACACCGAGCTCGCTAAACGCCTTGCCAGCGCTGAGCGATCAATGCACTGCCTTCTTAGACTATCAACGCGATGTTCGGCGGATCTCTGTTCACACTTACCGCGCTTACGAGCGTGATCTTCGTTGCTTTCAAGGCTTTAATGCCGAGCAACTTACGCGCTATCACGCTGCTGATGTCAGCGAGTCCGATGTCCGCCAGTGGGTCGCCGATTTGCATCGGAGGGGGTTAGCCCCCGCCAGTATCCAGCGCTCGCTGTCGGCGCTACGTGCGCTTTACCGCCACTTAATTAGGCACCAGGGCCTTGCCGGCAACCCCGCCGCAGCGGTCAGGGCGCCGAAAGCCGCGCGGCGCTTGCCAAAGGCTATTGAGGCTGATGGTATTAGCGCACTGTTTCAAGCACAGGATGACGATCCCCTCACGCTCAGAGATACGGCCATGGCAGAGTTGCTGTATTCCTCAGGATTACGACTGGCAGAGCTGGTGTTTGCCACTATAAATGCCGTTGATAGGGGGCAGGGGCTGATAACGGTCGTCGGTAAAGGCAATAGAATGCGAACGGTCCCCGTGGGTAAGCCGGCACTCGCTGCCCTAGAGCGTTGGCTGAACTGCCGCCCAATGGGAAAAGAAACTATCACGCCAGACAGTCCCCTTTTTGTCTCTCAGCATGGGCGCCGTATTAGTCCCAGAACAGTGCAAGAACGCCTTAAGCGTCTCGCTCAGATCAACCAGCTGCCCACCACGCTACACCCTCACATGCTGCGCCATTCCTTCGCCAGTCATTTGCTAGAGTCGAGCGGTGATTTACGCGCCGTGCAAGAGTTGCTTGGCCATGCCAATATCGCCACAACGCAGATCTATACCCACTTAGATTTTCAGCATCTCGCCAAGGTTTATGATGCAGCGCACCCACGCGCCAAAAAGCGTCGATCATGATTCAAGTCATAACCTTTGATTTAGATGACACGCTTTGGGATGTCAGACCGGCACTAATGAAAGCGGAGCGTGCTCAGAACACGTGGCTTCAGGCGCATTATCCTCAGGCTATGTCAGCGCTTGATACCCATGCGCTCAACCAGCGGAAAAAAGCATTGATTCAACAACAACCCGAACTGATTCATCACATCAGCCGCTTTCGTCAGGTATTCCTCGAACACCTCCTACTCGATAGCGGTGTTGCGCCAGCAGAAGCCAAAGAGGCTGCGTTGCAGGCCTTTGCTGAATTCATTGCTCGGCGGAATGACGTAGCACTTTTCGAGCACTCCTTGCCGGTATTGAGGGCATTGCAGCAGCACTATGTGTTGGCAGCGCTGACCAACGGCAATGCCGATGTCACTAAGACTCCGCTAGCCCGCTTTTTTAGTTTCGCGCTGAAAGCCGAGGACGTGGGTGCTGCAAAACCTGAGCCCGACCTGTTTTGGGCGGCCATGACGCGTGCCGGCGTGTCGGCTGAACAGATGATTCACGTCGGGGATAGCCATGAGCATGACATTATCGGCGCCCAAGCGGCAGGGCTACGCTCCATTTGGCTGAGCCACGATCCTCAACCGAGCCCTGTGGCTATTCATACTATTCAGTGCCTGTCAGAGCTTCCCGGTGTCATCAACCGCCTAGCGTAGCGACGAGGGTGCTGCAAAAGATCTCGCACGCGCGTCGCTAGGAGGTCGGCTAAATAGCCTCCGGACCGGTTTCGCCGGTACGAATACGAATCACCTGCTCCAGATCTGAGACGAAGATTTTACCGTCGCCAATCTTGCCGGTACTGGCCGAGCTTATGATGGCTTCGACTATGGCGTCTACTTGGTCAGTGGCGGCTGCCACTTCGAGCTTGAGCTTTGGTAAAAAATCGACCACATATTCGGCACCCCGGTACAGCTCCGTATGGCCTCGCTGACGACCAAAACCTTTCACTTCTGTGACGGTTACACCTTGTACACCGATGTCAGAAAGTGCCGATCTAACATCGTCCATCTTAAACGGTTTGATGATCGCAGTGACCAGCTTCATGTTGATTCCTCAGATTGGCGTTAATCACTGACATTATGGGCACCTTTGGGATTTTGGCAATGGCCGAACGGTGGGAATTGCATAAAAAAGGGGCCCGAAGGCCCCAAACGCACTGCAAAAAAAATATTACCGACCTTGGGTGAATTCCGGATAGGCCTCCATCCCACATTCGGACAGGTCAGACCCCTCGTACTCCTCCTCTTCAGATACCCGCAGACCCATCACCGCTTTGATGATGCTAAAGGCCACTAATGAAGCGACAAACACCCAGCCAAAAATGGTCACCGCGCCAATAACTTGCCCCGAGAAACTCGCATCGCCGTTGGTGACGGGTACCAGCAGTAGACCTAGCAGTCCGACCACACCGTGCACTGAAATAGCACCCACGGGATCGTCAATTTTTAGCTTATCCAAGGTAACGATCGAAAATACCACCAGCACACCGCCCATCGCGCCAAAGACCGTTGCCAGCAGTGCTGTGGGCGTATCCGGCCCTGCAGTAATCGCCACCAACCCGGCTAAACAGCCGTTGAGCGCCATGGTCAGATCTGCTTTGCCGAACAACAGCTTGGCAGTGATGAGTGCCGCGATGCAGCCCCCGGCGGCGGCGGCATTGGTATTCATAAACACCACTGCTACAGCGTTGGCTGATTCGACAGAGGCGGTCGCGAGGACCGAACCGCCGTTAAAACCAAACCAACCCAACCAAAGAATAAACGTGCCTAAGGTTGCCAGGGGTAAGTTAGCGCCCGGAAAGGCGTTGATCTCGCCATTAGGGCCGTATTTGCCCTTGCGCGCCCCTACCAAAATGACACCGGCCAGGGCCGCAGCAGCGCCAGACATGTGAACGATTCCCGAGCCAGCAAAGTCAAGAAACCCTAGGTCGCCCAGAGTATAGAGACCAAACACTGACTGACCACCCCAGGTCCAGCTACCTTCCATAGGGTAGATATAACCGGTCATGACCACGGCAAACGCAAGAAATGAAAATAACTTCATCCGCTCGGCAACGGCGCCTGACACAATCGACATGGCGGTGGCGACGAACACCACTTGGAAGAAAAAGTCTGCCGACGGCGCGTAGGTCGCGGGCTCCTCGGCTCCGGTCACCCCATTGCCAGTAATAGTGCTGAGAAGAATATCGCCCTCATACATGATGGCGTAGCCGCACACCATGTACATGGTGCAAGCAACGGCAAAAAGCGTAACGTTTTTCGTCAAAATTTCGACGGTGTTTTTAGAGCGAACCAAACCCGCTTCCAGCATAGCAAAACCCGCGGCCATCCACATGACCAAGGCGCCGCACACCAGGAAGTAAAAGGTGTCCAGCGCGTACTGCAACTGAAAAATGTCGTTTTCCATAACTAATCCTTACTCCTGTGCGGAGGTTAAATTGCCGCGTCGCCGGTCTCGCCGGTGCGGATTCGAATAATTTGCTCTAAAGCGGTGACAAAAATTTTGCCGTCACCAATCTTTCCGGTGTGGGCGGCAGTCGTGATCGCTTCAATCGTCTGGTCGACGAGATCGCTAGTCACCGCAACCTCGATTTGTATTTTCGGTAAAAAATCGACGACGTACTCAGCACCGCGGTACAACTCGGTGTGGCCTTTTTGTCGACCAAACCCTTTGACCTCGCTAACGGTGACACCTTGAACGCCCATGTGTGACAGTGCCTCTCTGACATCGTCAAGTTTGAACGGTTTAATAACTGCTGTGATTAGTTTCATTGATTCCTCCGGGGAGTGGCTCACGGGCCCCGATAATGCGTTAACGTCCCCGACGTGCATCGCCTAAAGGGCTCGCGTCGGACTCACTTACCTTTTTAGCGATTAACGTACCAAGCAAATAATTACCCTTTGAAATCAGACATCTAAAAAAAAATCACCGGGCAACCATCCTCCCGAAGGGCGGTTTCGCTGCACCGCTCGCACCACAAAAGTGCGCAAGGCCCAATTGGGGGCGCAAGTGGCGGTAAACTGCCTCAAACCTGTCCCCGGTAGGATTTAGTACGATTTAGGTGTGCTTCGGAGAGTTCCACTGGGGTACATTGCACTGCTACCAACATGACTAACGGACAGACCATGACTCAGGACTATGATGATCATCGCGACAGCGATGACAACGACCCGTGCGAACAAGCACGTACCAAGAAGAGCTCGGGGCCCGAGGGCCCGGGCGTATTGCTTGGCCGTTTATTTGGCGACGATAACCCTGTGCTCGATCAACTCGATCGCAATGCCCGGCTACTCGCTCAGTCGGCGTTGAGCAAGCTCGACGTAGTGACCCGACAGGAATTTGATGCTCAGAGCGCTGTATTAGCGCGAACACGACAGCGAGTCATTGAGCTCGAAGCTGAACTTGAGCGGCTGAGCGCGATGGTCGATAGCCAGCTCACTAAGGATTAACCCCCTTCAGGTCAAGGATGACCGCCGCGTAATTCAAGGATGAAACATGTCTACCGCTCACATTTGGTCGCGGGCCGCCGCTGGCTTACAGGCGCCAGAAGTTACCGTCGAAGTACATCTCAGTAACGGCCTGCCGGGGTTCACCATTGTTGGGCTGCCCGAAAGCACCGTTAGGGAAGCCAGGGAACGCGTTCGCAGCGCGCTCCTCACCTCTCACTTTGACTGGCCGGATCGCCGGATCACTGTCAACCTGGCACCCGCAGAACTCCCCAAAAGCGGGGGTCGCTTCGACTTACCGATTGCACTGGGGGTGTTAGTCGCTTCCGGACAGCTCGACGCTCGCGACACCGCAGATCGGGAATTCTATGGCGAGTTGGGACTTGATGGCAGTTTGCGCGCCACTCCCGGTATTCTTCCCGCCGCAAGCGCCGCTACCAACGCCGAGCGGGTGTGCGGGGTGCCCGCGTCCCAGCACAGCGCCATCAGTCAAATCCCTAACAGTCGTATTATCAGTGCCCCCGATCTGCTCAGCCTGTGCGGTCAGCTGAAACAACCCAACCCAGCAACGACTCAGCGGTGTAGCACGCCCGAGCCACCGACTATCGAGACTGACCTTGCCGATATTGCCGGTCAGGATTTAGCTAAACGCGCCCTCGAGATGAGTGCGGTCGGGGGGCATCACTTGCTCATGGTGGGTCCGCCAGGCGCCGGCAAAACGCTACTGGCCTCAGCGCTACCAGGGCTGTTGCCGGCCTTGACCGAGGACGAAATGCTAGACCTGGCATTGATTCGAGAGTTGGCAGGATTGCCTGCTGACCGCCGACGGCCGTTCCGTTCGCCCCACCATGCCACCAGTGGTGCGGCACTCATTGGCGGCGGCAGTCACGCCTTACCGGGCGAGGTCTCCCTAGCGACCCATGGGGTGTTATTCCTCGATGAACTCCCCGAATTCCCCGCCCGAACACTGGATTTATTGCGCCAACCGTTAGAGCAGGGTCGCATTACTATTAACCGCGCTAAAATAAGCAATACTTATCCAGCGCAATTCCAACTGGTATCAGCCATGAATCCCTGTCCCTGCGGTTACGCGGGCTCGGTGGACCCCCCTTGCCGCTGTCGGAGCGACAACATAGCGCGGTATCAGGGGCGTATTTCGGGTCCCTTGCTCGATCGTATTGACCTGCATGTTCCCTTGGAAAGACAACCGAGTGCTCAGCTCTTCAGTACCCGTGAAGCGCCCGACAGTTCGGCGCTCGTTCGCGATCGAGTCTGCCAAGCCCGCCAACGGCAGATAGCTCGACAGGGGGTTCTCAACAGTCAGTTGGCGGGTAAAGCGCTGCTGCAGCATTGTGCGATGGAGGCCGAAGTCAGGCGTTGGTTCGAAGCGGCCAGTGACCGCTTAGCCCTATCGGCGCGTAGCGTTCACCGTTCGCTACGCGTCGCCCGTACCCTCGCCGATCTGGATAATCAGCGCAACGTGACCGAGCCACAGCTGATGGAAGCGCTCAGCTACCGGCCACGGCTGAGTGATTAAGTTGACCGACAGGGCGTGGGGCCCGCCCTTAACCTACCGGTCAGCGGGCACCGAGTGGGCAGCCATGGGCTTACTGGCTTTGTTCCAGCATGTAATCGACTGCCGCATAAATTTCGTCGTCAGCACAATCCATGCATCCGCCTTTGGCGATCATGCTAGTGCCAGCAACGCCGTTAACACCGCTGTCGTACAGTGCGTCAATACCCTTCTGACTAAGGCGGTCAGACCAAGCAAGGGCATCACCGAGTTTTGGAGCGCCCGCAGCACCCGTCGAATGGCAAGCCATACAGGCCGCATTGTACACATCCTCACCAGAGCGGAGATCGCTGACCTCGGCTATGGCATCACCCAAAGCACAGGCGTCATCACCGACCACACAGACTTGGCTGTAAGGTTGAATACGCGCTTCAATGGCGGCGCGCTGCTCTTTGGATAGCTCAAGCGCCGATACAGTCAAAGGAATTAGGGCAAAGGCAATAGCAATGAAACGCATGGGGTCATCTCCTCGTTACGGGGCGCGCAGTATAGCGATTGCTGCGCCTCGGGAAAACTCGCGGTTCGCTTTCATTTGCACTAAATTATGGCAACCTATACCAAACCGTTAACCGTCATCACTACAGACACCCTCACCATTCGCGCATGTCAATCACTCGGACGCCATTATGAAGCTTTATACCTATGATCCCGCGCCCAATCCGGCTCGGCTAAAAATGTTTCTCGCCTACAAGGGCATTACCATCGACACCCAGCACATCGATATGACCAGACTGGAACAACACAGCGCCGCGTTTCTAGCCGCCTGCCCCAACGCCACGGTGCCCACCTTGGTGTTGGAGGACGGCACTCGCCTGACCGAAGTCATCGCCATTGTCCACTACCTTGAGGGCTTGCATCCAGAGCGCCCACTGCTCGGCGAAACGCCGTTAGAACGAGCCATGATTCTTAATTGGAATCATCGCTTGTTCCAAAGCGTATTCATGGCCGCTGCCGACGCGTTTCGCAACGCGCATCCCGCGTTCAAGGATCGAGCGCTGCCCGGCATCCGCCCGGTCACCCAGCTACCCGAACTAGCTGAGCGTGGGCGCAGCCGGCTGATCTATGGTTTTGAAGAAATGAATGCCGAGCTCAGTGACCGAGCGTTTGTGGCGGGCTCACATTTTTCCTTTGCCGATATCGACCTTCTGGCCCTGATTCACTTCGCAGACTGGGCCGCGAGGACACAACCCGATGCGTCCCTCAAACACCTAGCCGCTTGGACAGCGCGCGCCGAGCAAGCGCTCAACAGCTGAGCTTACAATGACTGGCCCTGACAACTCCCCCCGGGGGCGGGGCGTAGGGGCCGCGTCGCTGGGATGGGTGGTCTGCTTGAGCTTAACCGCTTGCAGCGCCAATGATGACGGCGCCGATCGTCTCAAACATTACCTCACGCAACTCGCGCGGGCCGCTGACAGTGAACTCCCAGCTGCACCGCCACTGGAGCTCCCAAGACTGTCTGAAGCCAAGTTGCATGCTCTAGCGATCAATACTGAATCCGTTTCAGCACTGGATTTCCTCGCTTTGTCGGGCTGTGAGCTTCAGGTTAATCTCGGCCGGCGGAACAGCAGTTTGGGCCGCAACGCCTCGGCATCTCAGCGCCTACTGCTCGACTTGGAGTTGCTCAGACTGGCGCCCCAATGCGTCGAGCAGCTGGGCGCTCAGGGTAATGCGCCGCTGGCTGAGCAGCTACGAGGGATTGTTGCCTCACGTAAAAGCGTCTTGCCCAAGCGCATTTACAACGCCTTACTCGCAGGACCAGAGTACCGACACTTCTGGCAACTCCCGCCCCGACTACAGGATTATCCCGCATCTGCTAGCGATGACATTGTCGATGCGCTATCGGCTCTTGAACACATGATCGAGCGCTGGCTGGGGGGTGATTATCAAGCCAACAACGGCCAACTTGAGGAGCAGCTATCGGTATTGCGCGCTGGGGACGGTGGGGCGCTGCTGCTGGCCAGTGCCACTGTGGCGCGCGCGCTGTACCCAGCCAGTGGAGTCCTCGAAAAACAACAGGCTGTCCTTAATGGCTGCACCAATGAGAACATGACCGCAGTGGCTAGCATGATCCAAACGGTGGTCAGTAAACTTTTTACCCGTGAGTTACAGCCGTGGCTCGCACAGCTCGACCGACGTGAAGTCGCTGTTATGACACCACTACGCCGGATTGAAACCCATCTTAGTGCGGTGCTCCCCGCTAATTACCAAGCCTGGCAGTCACCGCGAGACACGCTGTTAGGCACACTTGGACGCGCACCCAAAGCCCATACCAGTGCAATCCAAACGACCCTCAAGCGCTGTGCAGCGCGATCGTCATCTCCAGCATCGACACAGGGCTAACCGCAATACCACCCTTGACCAGTGCACGCCGATACGGTCCTCTCAACTTCAGCGTCGCTCTCTGAGAGACTTGTATCCCTTGAGGGCAAGGCTTAGTCTGATCGCCATTATTGTGAAGGAAACATTATGCACACCCTAAAGTCCCCCCAATTACCCAGTCTCTGTCCCCTGGCCAACGCGGCAAGGCCCGCAAGAACGGCAACCGTTGCGTTGCTGCAAACCTGCTGGCACCCGGACCCTGTGTTGCACCAGCAGGTGCTGCGCGACGGCATTGCCAGTGCCGCTTGTCAGGGTGCCACTATTGTCTTTTTACCTGAGCTGACCCTGTCACGCTACCCGGCCGATCAGTTGCCCGAAGGACCCGCAGACAGCGTCGCCGAAGAGTTACAGGGCGGTCCTACCCATCGGTTTGCCGCTCAGGCAGCCAAGGATTTTGACGTGTTGGTTCACGCCTCGGTATTTCAAACCAGCGGCGCCGCCGATGGCAGAGGACTCAATACCGCCTTCATTGTGGCACCCAATGGCAATATTATCGCTGAAACCCACAAGCTACATATTCCGATTTCGGCCGGCTACCATGAGGACGCCTATTTCGCACAGGGGCCAGCCGATGATCCCTACCCCGTGCATTGCATCAAGACCGACGCGACGGATTTACGCCTTGGACTGCCCACATGCTGGGATCAGTGGTTTCCGGAAGTGGCTCGGTGTTATGGTCTGCAAGATGTCGACCTGCTCTGCTATCCCACGGCAATAGGCTCTGAACCCGACTACCCACTCTTCGATACGCAGCCTTTGTGGCAACAAGTCATTGTTGGACACGCCATCGCCAATGGCCTGTTTATTGTCGTGCCCAACCGCTACGGTGGTGAGGGACTTCTCAACTTTTATGGGTCAAGTTTTATCGTTGACCCCTTCGGTCGGGTGTTAGTTCAGGCCGAGCGCAGCGGTGATACGGTTCTGGTTGCCGATATTGATCTCAATCAACGCGCTGACTGGCTAGCGCTGTTTCCGTTTTATCGCACCCGTCGGGCCGATACCTATGCACGGCTCCTCACGAGTACCGGCCCGTTAGGCCATGACGGTGAATCGGAACTGAGCTCGTCATGAGCTCTATGCCCCCTGAATGGTCGCCCCATGCCGCGACGTGGATGGGCTTTCCCAATGCAGCCTATCGGGGCACCGGGGTATCCACTGAGCAAGTGCAGGATGCTTGGGCCACCATTGCCAATGCCATTGCAGACCATGAAGCCGTCAAAATGTTGTGCCACCCCACGAGCCTACGCTCAGCAAGAAAACGCTTAAGCGCGCGTGTCGACATCATTGAATGCCCACTCAATGACGCTTGGCTGCGGGATTCAGGCCCTACCTTCGTCGTCGATGATGAACAGTTAGTGGGTATAGATTGGCGCTTCAATGGCTGGGGCGATAACACCGAATTCGACTGGCAAGCCGATAACGATATTGCCGGTTTTGTTTGTCAACACCTCGGCTGTGAACGCCGTCCCTCGGCCTTGACCAACGAGGGGGGTGGCCTGCATGTGGGCCATCAGGGTCAGGTGCTGTTAACACGAACGGTGCAACTCGATCCTGCCCGCAATCCTGATTGGACTGACGAGGCGGTTGAAACCGAGATTCATAGCCAATTGGGGACTGAGCAGGCCATATGGCTCGATCGCGGTCTTTACCGGGACTATGAAGCCAACGGTACCAACGGGCATGTCGATATGGTGGCTTGCTTCACGCCCTCTGGGCCAGTACTAGTCCACTGGCAGCAGCATGAACAGCATCCCGATCATCAGCAGTGTACCGCTATTCATGCCCAGTTAAGGGACGCGGGGATCGATGTGCTGCCCCTCAACGCCCCCACCACTGTGCGGGATAATATCGACTGGGTGGATTACAGCTACATCAACCACTATGTCGTCAATGACGCCGTCATTGTCCCCGCCTTTAACGACCCGAACGATGGTCTGGCAATGGATATGCTGCGCGAGGTGTATCCGCAACGCGAGGTTCGCAGTTTCGATGCCCGAGTCATCTTCGCGATGGGCGGTGGCGTACATTGCATCACCCAACAACAACCTTTGCTGTAAACTCTCAGGCAGTCACCGAGATTTGTCATGTTCACATACTTAAACCCCGACATACGCAAAAGCTTAATCGATCAGGGCACGCTGCTCAGAATCAACGCTGACGGCGAGCCGCTGAGTGCCGAAGCGCAAGCGCCACTTGGTCAACGCAGCCTCAACTTATTGGGTCCGGTTCCCTTACCCATTGCCCGGGGTGAGGCGCAGCTCAACGCACGGTGGTACGCAGCCGTACGAAGTACCGAATTGAGCGAGGTTGAAAATCTAGCCAGCACCCTGCGCGAGCAAGGTGGCCAGCATCTTTTCTCTGAGCTCGCCTCCAGCATGGCAGTCAACAGCGTCTTGGTCATTGGTGATACCGACACGGCCACATCACCCCTGGTTCGCGTCCATTCCAATTGCCTCACCGGTGATGTCTTTGGCTCCCGCCGCTGCGAGTGCGGGCCCCAGCTCGAGGCCGCTATTGACAGGATTGCCCAAGAACCCGGGGGTGGCTTTTTGGTGTACATGTCAGGCCATGAAGGGCGTGGTATTGGCCTGTGGGCAAAGGCCGCGACCTACCTTCTGCAAGATAATGGCGAGAATACCTACCAAGCGAATCGCTCCCTTGGCCTACCTGACGATTCTCGGGACTTTAGTGATGCAGCCACACTGCTTAAATTTTTCGGTGGTGGCCGACCTCTGCGGGTGCTGACCAATAACCCCAAAAAACTCAAGGATCTCGCCGACAACGGTCTCAGTAATATCGAGCAAGTTAAGCATGTCACCGGCGTTGACGACTGCAATCTTCGCTATTTACAGGCCAAGCGCGAGTGGGGCCATAAGATTGATGACGAGGATTTATCGGGGCGCTGAGCCACGTACGCCTCGCCATCAGCTGCCTCCGTCAATCAGTTGAGCCACTCAGGTAATGGCTGATTGCCCATGGGTATCTCCATAGTATTTGCCCCAGCGCTGTGGGAATGGCCCACCATTTCATCGTAGGCACTGTGCTGGCGGAGGAAAAAATCACAGCTCACCAGCGCTTTTAGCCGCCGCTTCATAGCCAATAAGTTATAGGTTTTTAGCAGCCTGCCTTTGCCGTCAGTAATCATGTGCTCCTCCCCATCGATCACCGCTCGGGCTAGGTATAAACTCAAATCTACCGACTCAATGACAATCCGTTGCACCTGCGCTGATTGGCGTTTCAGCGCTTTTTCCGTCATTTTCATTGCTCTGCCCCCCGATCACCCTACTGATTACGGTGAACCTTGAATGGCGGTTTGCTGACGGCGGGTATTTTTCCGCCCTCACCCGGGGCGTATTGCCAGTCTCCCGGTGATAGTCGCTCAGGGCGGAACGAGGCGCGATGGCCTTGGACTCGCGCGTCAAGCGAGTTCCTGAGTGGTGTCACTTAAGGCGACAGGCAGACGTTGAGGTGCAGCTGGGGAGCCGCTTCGATGCCTACAAAAGCTGGACGCGCTGGTTTTTATGGCCCACAACGCGCGATCATAGTGGCTATGATGCCCGAATTGGAACACATCGCGATTACCGTGTCAGACAACGTCTACGATGCGTTACCTCGCTTTAGTGGGGTGTATCGATTCTATGGCGAGGATAATGCGCTACTGTATATCGGTAAAAGCGTCGATATTCGCGCCCGAGTTCAGGCGCATTATCAGGAAGGTCGAACGCCAGGCCGTCATCAACGCATGATGCAACAGGTTCAGCGCATTGATTGCACCGCTACTGCCGGAGAAATCGGCGCCCTGCTCATCGAAAACGCGGCCATTAAAGCCGAAGTACCCCTCTATAACCGACGCCAACGTCGACTCCGGAAACTCTGGACCCTGCATTTACAACAGGGCCAAGACGGCTTTCTTAAACCTGTAGCCGCCGACTTCACCCCTGAAAGCGAACGTCGCGTGGACAGTTATGGTTTATACAGCAACAAAAAGCATGTCGACTCGAGCTTACAGCGTCATGCCAGAGATCATGGCTTGTGCTTGAGAATGCTGGGCGTTGATAAAGGACGCGGCCCCTGCTTCCAATATCAGTTACAGCGCTGCGATGGCGCCTGCGCCGGCCAAGAAAGTCCCGAAGACCACAACGCCCGACTGCTATCGGCGCTCGATCGAGATCGTATTGCTGCCTGGCCATTTACCGGTCCTCTGGCGCTGGCGGAAACCAACATCCGGCCCTGGGAAGATCAACCCGCCGCGCAGTATCACGTTATCGATCACTGGTCTTACGTCGGTAGTGTTAACAGCATTAGCGACGCTGCCTCTCTGATCGAGATCCAAGGAACGCGCTTTTTTGATCGGGATGCTTACCGGCTGCTGCTCTCAGCACTGCGTCAGGGTAAGGTGACCGTCATGGATGCTCGCAGTGGTGAGACCGTTGACAACCCGCTGCTGGGAAGGGGCGCAAACTGATGCCTGGAAGCGTTGTGTGGTTCAAGCGCGATCTGCGACTTGACGATCATGCCCCCCTCGCCGAGGCGCTGGCCCAGAACGCGCCAGTGCTGTTGCTCTACATTGTCGAGCCAGTGTTGCTCGCAAATGAACATTACCGTGGCCGACACTGGCATTTCATTGCGCAGTCCTTGGCGGATATTAATCGGCAGCTCGCTCCCCTGGGCGCAAGCGTTGCGGTACTAGAAGGGTCTGTGCCCGAGGTCCTGGCTAGGCTGCATGAGCACCACCCTTTCGAGCGTTTACTCAGCTACGAGGAAACCGGCTTGGCTGTGACCTATGCACGCGACAAAGCCGTTGCATCTCTAGCACAGCGCTGCGGCTTTCAGTGGCAGCAGTTTCCGACCAATGGCATTGAGCGTCGCAGAACCCATCGCAAGGGCTGGAGTCGCCGGTGGAGCCACCTGATGTCAGCGCCTATTGAAGCCATCGATCTTCACGCTCTCGCCCAACGGGCTGAGCCTTTGCCCGCGGAGCTTGAAGGTGCCCGATGTCGACGACTAAGCCAATGGCAGCGTCAGCAGGCGCATTTTCAGAGCGGTGGCGAAAGCGCGGCCCACGCCACTCTCGATGATTTTTTGGACCGTCGCGCTGGGGGCTATCAACGCTACATTTCCAAGCCCGAGCAAAGCCGCGAGCACTGTTCGCGGCTGTCGCCGCATATCGCCTGGGGCAACCTGTCGATTCGCCAAGTGATGCACGCCCTAGCACGGCGGCGCCAGCGAGGCGGCTGGCGGCAACCCCTAGAGGCGTTCGAGTCCCGCCTGCATTGGCACTGCCACTTTATTCAAAAGTTTGAAAGCGAGTGTCGAATGGAAGTTGAGGACATTAACCGGGGCTACCTGCATCACCCTCGCGACCGCAATGATGCGCTCGTCGGCGCCTGGCGCGACGGCTACACTGGCGTGCCTCTCATCGATGCGGCTATGCGCTGTCTGCTGGCCACGGGTTATATCAATTTCCGCTCTCGTGCCATGCTAGTAAGTTTTCTAACCCATACGCTGTGGCAGGACTGGCGCTTGGGGGCGGCACACTTGGGGTCGCTGTTTCTCGACTTCGAACCGGGTATTCACTACCCGCAAATGCAAATGCAGGCGGGCGTCACAGGTATCAATACCCTGCGCATTTACAACCCCGTAAAACAGTCTCTCGAACACGATCCCGAGGGGCACTTTATTCGCCGATGGCTGCCCGAGCTTAGCCGTCTACCGACGCCGTTGGTTCATCAACCTTGGCTTCGGTCGCCCATGGAAAAAGTGCTTCACCCCATTGATTATCCCGACCCCATTGTCGATCTTGAACAGGCGCATCGGCAGGCCCGGGATCGTCTCTGGGCGCTCAAAAATGACCCTGCGATTGCCCAAGAGCGGGAGCGTATTTTGAATCGTCATGTCGAGCGGCGTTACTAAACCAGCCCATGAAAATCCCATCAACCTGTTCAGTGGTCTCTGTTATGCTTGACACATCGCTGCGGGAGATAAGACATGGCTTTTTTATTGGTGGTTATCGGCACCATTATTGCGCTCATTGTATTGGGCTTGGTCCTGCTGCCCAGTTTTATCGACGAGGCGCAGATTATTGCCTTAGCCCAGGAGCAAGTGCGAAAAACCACGGGTGGCGAGCTCACGGTAGAGGGCGACATCGAACTCGCTTTACTCCCTACTATTATCCTTGTGCTGGGCAATACCACGATCGATTTGCCACCCCAGGGCGATGACAGCGGTCGAGTGCTGGCCTCTGTCGGCACCCTCGACATAGGCATTTCTCCTCTGTCATTGTTAACGGGTGACACTGAAGTGGGCCAGGTGACCTTGCGCAATACCCGTGTACAGCTCTTTGATGTTAACGGCGCCCTTGCCACGCAATTGACGCTACCTGAGCTGGTCGCCAACGGGCTGAATACCGCCAACAGTCCAATGGGGCTGCAGGCGCAACTAGAAATGGCGAATCTTGACGGTGGTCAACCCATCGTGGTCAATATGAGCGGCGACATTCGCATCCCCAAGGCGCTTGATCGCATCAACCTCGATAGGCTGCAAACCGATATCAGCGGCGTGTTGAGTGCGGCGGTTAACACGACCCTCAGTGGCACCGTGATGCTCTCCCCATTAAAAGCCACTCTGGCATTATCGGCGGACCTACCGGGCGGTAGTATCGAGGGTGACTTACTGTACGCCAGCCAAGAAAGTCCACAGATTGATTTGAGCTTCAGTACCAAAGGGCTCGATCTCGATCAATGGATGCCCGCGCAACAAGCGGCGACAGAAAACTCCGTCGAATCCAGCGCAGAAGCGAGCACTCAGCCTAAAGCACCGCCCGTTATTGTCCCTGTAGGTCCGTTACGGGACATTGATATGCGGTTAGCAGTCACCGCCGACTCGCTGACCAGCAATGGCCAAACTATCACAAGCGCGCAGCTATTGATGCGCGTCGTCAATGGCGTCAGCAACCTCAACTACTTACGCGGGGTGTTACACAAAGGTCAACTCGACACCACCATGACCATTGATGTGCGCAAACCAGCCATGGAAGTGAGTCTCAGCGGCGGTCTCAAGGGTGTCGATATGAATAGTCTCCTGAGCAGCTTGGCGAGTCCCGACGTCGCTCAAGGCGTGGTTAACTTGACTTGGGACATTGACACTCAAGGCGTCACTGACGAAGACCTCAAGCTGGGTTTAGCGGGTGACGTCAGCCTGACGAGTGAGAACGTCGAGGTATTGATCGTATCGGCTCAAGCCGAAATGTGTCGAGGCATCGCTCTGATCAATCAGGAATCACTGACCGCACAGTTACCGACCACCACAAAGGTCACCGCCTTAGCAAGCACAGTGGTGTTTGACGACGGCCAGGCCCAGCTAAGAGACCTTGATGTCAGTACGCCCGGTATCCAAATGCGCGGTCGCGGTGCTGCCGCGCTTCGCGATCTCGTTTTTCAGGCGACTATCGATACCCAAGTGGGTGCGGAGCTCGAAAAATTGGATAACGCCTGTCGAGTTGACGAACGCTATGTCGGCGTCGAGTGGCCGGTTGTCTGCACAGGTCACCTGATGGGAGAACCCACTGACTGGTGTCGACTCGACACAAGCAGCATTATTGAGCAAATGTTGAAGAATGAAGCAAAATCGAAGCTCCGGCGCGAGGTGGATAAATTGGGCCTAGATGCAGGCAGCGCGCTTAAAAAATTATTTGGAAAATAACCAATGGATAGACGCCTGTTCATTCAGTGTATTCCGTTACTCGCCGTGAGTAGCGGCTTAGCAGCACAAAACCGCGACGGCTCTGAACGCGTTGACCCGACCAGTCCAAACGCCGTGGCCTTGGGGTATACCCGCGACCATCGTGATGTTGCTAGCCGCTGGCGCAAGAAAGCGCAGGATTCTGAGGGGCTGCAACGCTGTGACACCTGCGCACAGTTCTCTGGGGAGCAAAGTGGCGAAGGCCGCTGCCGTATTTTCTCCGGTAACACGGTTAGCGCTAGCGGCTGGTGTAACGCGTGGACGCGACGCTAGCGACGCCTATCTACCCTGCTGAAAATCGACACCGTGCGAAGGTGTCACATTGACCTCCCGGAGAACGCTTTGGCCATGGCCGCACAGTTTGACAACAGTTACGCCCGCCTTGGAGATGATTACTCATCCCCTGTCCAGCCCACGCCCACCCGAGAGCCGCGCTGGATGCTCTTTAATGACGCTCTGGCAGATACCATTCACTGGCCCGCAGCCTGGCGCTGCACCGATACCACCCTTGAACAGCTAGCCGGCAATGGGCTATTAGCTGGCAGCGAACCTATATCCACCGTCTACGCAGGCCATCAGTTCGGCAGCTACAACCCTCAGCTGGGCGACGGCCGGGCCATACTGCTCGGGGAGTGGCTCTCTGAGACTGGTCAACGCCTGGACATTCAACTCAAAGGCGCTGGTCCCACGCCGTTCTCCCGGGGCGGAGACGGCCGCTCTCCTGTGGGCCCGGTAGTGCGCGAGTTTTTAGTCAGTGAAGCCATGCATGCGCTGGGCGTACCCACCACTCGAGCACTCGCCGCGGTGGCTACCGGAGAACCGGTTTACCGCACGGGGATGGAACCCGGTGCGGTGTTGACCCGGGTGGCGAGCAGTCATCTGCGCATTGGAACGGTTCAATACTTCGCTATGACCCAAGGTGGAGAAGGCTTGGCCGCGCTGATCGACTATGTGGTCGATCGACACTTTGCGCAGCCATGGGCACTGGCAGAAGACGCTGGAGGGACAGCGACCAATAAAGCCACCGTGCTGCTGGCAGAAGTGGGCAAAAAATTAGCCGTGCTCGTCGCTCACTGGCAGAGCCTGGGCTTTATCCATGGTGTGTTAAATACCGACAACATGCTCTTGTGCGGCGAAACGGTCGACTACGGGCCCTGCGCTTTCATCGACGGGCACAACCCCGACCGGGTATTTAGCGCCATTGACGTACAGGGACGCTACGCCTACCGCAATCAACCGGGCATTGTTCACTGGAATCTCAGTGTTTTAGCGCAATGTCTGCTGCCGCTCATCCATGATGAGCAAGAGCAGGCTGTGGCCATGGCCCAACAGCTTATCGACGCCTTTCCCCAGCAATATGCCGACGCGTACTCGGGCTTCATGGCCACAAAATTTGGTTTCGATGGGCTACGACCCGACGACAAAGCGTTGGTGGATGGCTTTTTTGATGTGCTGGGCAGCGACCACCTCGATTTCACCCTCGCCTTTCGCTGGTTAACCGAGCTGGCGCAGGACTCGGTCGATCAATCACCCATTGCTGATCTGTTCACCCCCAGTGCTGCGCTCAAGGATTGGTTACCTCAATGGCAAGCCCGCCGGGCCGGTACGTCAGAGGAGGCCATTGCCCGCATGGCTAGCCACAATCCAGTAGTCATTCCTCGAAACCATCATATTGCACGGGCCATTGCGCGCGCCGACGCAGAGGATTACTCGGTCATGGCAGCGTACTATAGTCGCTGGCAACACCCCCACCAGTGGCTAGCCGGCGACGAAAATCTGGCAGCAGCACCGACGAGTGACGAAATAGTGCACAAGACTTTTTGTGGCACGTGACATCAGCCCGTATAATTAGCGCATTCAGCTAACGAGAACGCCTGTGACCTACGACTTCCTTGGCAAGACCCTCAGTGGCCCGTTCACCATTCCGTCTGGCATTGTCACGACGGCACCCAGTATTATTCAGCGCATTATGCGCGACGTTCCCGCCGTCGGCGTCATCACGACTAAGAGCATTGGCATCACCCCTCGCGCCGGATACCGGGAACCCATTTACAGTCAGTATGCACCGGGCTGCTTTGTGAATGCCGTGGGTTTAACCAACCCAGGCGCCGAGGCGTCACTTATCGCCTTGCGTCAGCTGCAGGTGCCCGACGATAAATTTCTGCTGGTCTCTATTTTTGGTGGCAGCGTTGACGAGTTTGTCGACACCGCCAAACTACTCGAGTCGGTGGCCGACGGTTTCGAACTCAACCTGTCCTGCCCCCATGCGACGGGCTTTGGCATGGCGATGGGACAAGATCCGGACATGGTGGCGGAGATCGTTCGCGCTGTGAAAGCGGCGGTTGAGGTGCCCGTCATTCCAAAACTGACGCCCAACGTCAGTAACATTGCAGACATTGGCAAGGCGGCGATGGCTGCGGGGGCGGACGGGCTGTCAGCCATTAATACCGTCGGGCCCGGTTATACCGAAAGTCACGGCAGCCCGGTACTGAGTAATCGTGTCGGCGGCATGTCCGGCAAAGGGGTATTGCCCATTGCCATGAAGTGTATTCGTGAACTCCGAGAGATTACCGAGAAGCCCATTATTGGTTGTGGCGGGCTATCGAGTGCCGCTGACTGTCAAGCCGCGCTGTCTGCCGGAGCGACTATTCTCGGCATTGGCTCTGCCCTAACAGGCATGGATACCGCCGATCTCTGCACTTACTTTGACACGCTCATGACTGATCTTGAGCGCTCCACCGAACATGCGGAAACCCTCGTTCGCTACGACATAGACATGGCCTTCAGAGCGATTACCGTTGTCAGTAACGCGCCCGTCTGTGACGACATCACCGTGGTGACTTTTAAAGAGCGGCTCAATATTCAACCCGGAGAATATGTCTTTGTCTGGATACCCGGGGTGGGCGAGAAGCCATTTTCCTGTCTGTCCGACGACCCATTGCGCCTCGCCGTGATTGATGTGGGTGAATTCACCCATGCCTGCTACGAGCTAACACCCGGATCGGAAATTTATATTCGCGGACCCTATGGCACCCCGGTAGCGCCGCCCGAAGACGCCAATGTCCTGTGTGTCGCCGGAGGAACAGGGCTCGCTGCGGTCTATCAGATTGCCCGGGACTTTGGCTCCAATGAGCGGCCCGCTGAAATTTTTGCCGGTGCGCGAAGCGCCGACAGATTGTACTTTCTCGACGAATGTGAGGCGGTAGCCAAGGTGGTGGTAGCTACCGATGACGGCAGCGCCGGTTATCACGGACGCGTCACCGAGGCGCTCGAATCGAGGCTGGCCGCTATGACCTTGGAAGAGCGAGATAAACTGATGTTCTATAACTGTGGTCCAGCGCCAATGATTCACGCGGCCGAGGCGGTCCAGCGGCGCTTCTGTCAGCCCGAACAAATCTACAGTGCCATTGACTATCTGACCAAATGTGGCGTGGGGATTTGCGGCGCCTGCGCATCACCCGACGGCCGGCGCATTTGCATGGACGGTCCTTTTATGAATAGTGAAGCCCCACTGCTGCCCATTACCTAAGCCCGGGCACAGCTCCACACGTTGCCGAATTGAAGGCGGCATGCTGTCTTACCCCGCTGACATGGACGCCCAAACAGTCCCCTTTGAGGCTGGCCTCGCTCGACTGATTAATGTCGACATGGAAGCGGCGCGCATTGGCAAGAAAGTCCTGCGGGCGATTCGTGATCAGGGCACCCGACGCAACTATCCCGACAGTCAGCTCAATGCAATAGGGCACTGACCACAACGGTTCAACCGCTAGCACCGGCCCGGTGTATGGGTACTAATCGGCCATGCTCTTCATGGTTTCAAACAGTTTGTCCATAATATCTTCAACGTCAGAATCTAATTCTTCGGCGTCGGCGCCGCCGTGAATGGCTCCCTTTAATCGGCGAAGCATATTCATAATTTCTTGGATTTCAGCTTGCGGTGACATGGCCAACTCCGGACGGTAAATGGTGTCCCGCATGATTGATCAGTTGCCCCCAGACTACAACCGCAATAACGAACATTTGTCCGCCATTGTACGATTCTTTTAGTCGATTAGCGCCACGCTGACGTCAGGGCCGAGGGTGTTGCCTCGACAAAGAGCGGCAACACGAATAAAAAGGCGTATACACTTATCCCGTACCAACAGGATGGTCCTGTTTTTGATCACTGCGCTTACGAGAAGAGAGTTCAGCTTATGTACGAGGGTCCAGAGCTTGCCAAAAACCCAGCCAATTTCACCCCGTTGTCACCGGTATCTATGCTTAAGCGCGTGGAACGCGTGCACCCCGAGCTGCCCGCGCAAATTCATGGCGCCATTCGGCGCAACTGGGGCGAGGTAGCCGAGCGCTGCAAACGCCTGGCGTCGGCGCTAAGCGCCCGAGGCGTCAGCAAAGGCGATACCGTCGCATTAATAGCTCCCAACATTCCTGAGGCACTGGAATGCGCGCTGGCGGTACCCATGCTCGGTGCAATCCTCAATGCCAATAACGTGCGACTTGATGCGGCGACTCTGGGCTATATTTTGGAGCACGGTGAAGCCAAGGTGCTACTCGTTGATACCGAATTTGGTGGGCTGGCGAAAGAGGCCATTGCGCTGTCAGGCAGGGATCTTCTGGTGGTTGATATTGAGGACAGCGAAGGGCCCGGCGGCGATTGTATTGGCCACTTGAGCTACACCCAACTACTCGATGAGGGAACCGTAGACACCCCCTACTTACTGCCCGATGATGAGTGGGACTCTGTTGCCCTTAACTATACCTCTGGTACCACCGGTCAACCCAAGGGTGTGGTGTACTCACACCGGGGGGTGTGGAGCAACGCGGTCAACAACACCCTGACCTGGGCTATGCCGCACCACCCGGTGTACCTCTGGACGTTGCCGCTGTTTCACTGCAACGGCTGGTGCTTCCCATGGACCATTACCTTACTGGCCGGTACCCACGTCTTTTTGCGCAGTCCAACAGCCCCCGGCATCTACAATGCTCTGGCCGATCATGCCGTAACGCATCTGTGCGGTGCCCCCATTATTATGTCAATGATAGCCACGGCTGCCAGCGACGAGCGTCGCGACTTTGACCAAAAGGTCAGTATGATGACCGCCGCTGCGCCACCACCCGCCTCGGTCATTATGGCCATGGAAGCTCTTGGGTTTGCTATTACCCACGTCTATGGCCTCACCGAAGTCTATGGTCCCGCGGTTGTCTGTGCTGAAAAGGCACTGTGGGGAACTCTGCCCGTCGAACAGCAAGCTGCATTGAAAGCGCGGCAAGGGGTCGCCTATGAGCTGGAGGAGGACGTGCTGGTGCTCAATCCTGAGACCGGCCGACCCGTGCCTTGGGATGGACAGACCCAAGGTGAGGTGGCCTTTCGGGGCAATATTGTTATGAAGGGCTACCTGAAACGCCCAGAGGAAACCCGAGAAGCCTTTAAAGACGGCTGGTTTTGGTCGGGCGATCTTGCGGTACAACATGCGGACGGGTACATCGACATTAAAGATCGCTCGAAAGATATTATTATTTCTGGGGGTGAGAACATCTCATCCATTGAAGTTGAGAGCGCGTTGTATAGTCATCCTGCGGTGGGGCTGGTCGCTGTGGTTGCTATGCCCGACGACAAGTGGGGTGAAGTACCCTGCGCCTTTGTGGAGCTAGTTGAGGGCTCTGAAGCAGTCACTGAGCAGGCTTTGATTGACCACGCACGGCAGTCCTTAGCGAGTTTTCAGCGACCGAAGACCATTGTCTTTGGTGAGCTACCCAAAACGTCTACGGGTAAAGTCCGTAAGAACGAACTGCGGGACAGGGTACGGCGCTAACAGTTAGTGCAGTCATCGTTCGCGGGGCAACCCCATGTGAATGGCGGCGGCTATCGTTATAGACTGCGACGACCCGAGCACCGGGCTACAGGGTTTTACACATAAGAGGCCTCCCTATGACTGACTTGGTCATTACCGAACGACAGGGTTCCATCGTTACTATGACTATTAATCGACCCGCCAGTCGTAACGCGGTCGACAAACCCACAGCCGATGCTTTGTGTCGTGCATTCCTAAGCTTCGACACCGATGACTCACTTAGTGTAGCTGTACTGACAGGGGCCGACGGTCACTTTTGCGCGGGTGCCGATCTTAAGGCCATGAGCGAGGAAGGGCGTCGCAACGACGTGGAGGCCACGGGCACCAAGCCAGGCCCTATGGGACCCACGCGCCTGCAGCTACGCAAGCCGGTTATTGCCGCGGTGTCGGGCCATGCGGTGGCGGGCGGTCTAGAGCTTGCCCTGTGGTGCGATCTACGGGTTGCCGATGAGAGCGCCGTGTTTGGTGTGTTTTGTCGACGCTGGGGGGTACCGCTAATCGATGGTGGCACGGTACGGCTACCGCGCACAGTGGGCCAGGGCGTCGCCATGGACATGATCTTAACCGGTCGGCCTGTCGCTGCCGATGAAGCCCTGCGCATTGGACTGGCGAACCGAGTGGTGCCACAGGGGCAAGCCCTTGAAGCAGCACTCGCCCTCGCCCAGCAGCTCGCCCACTTTCCCCAGCAGTGTCTGCGGGCCGATCGCGCTTCGGCCTTGGCGCAGTGGGGATTGCCTCTCAATGAAGCGCTTCAGCAGGAGGGAGCCAGGGGTTATCCGGTTATTTTTTCAGAGGCCATTGCCGGCGCGGAGCAATTTGCCAAGGGCGCCGGACGCCATGGACGCTTCGACGGCAACTAGCTTGCACCCACCGGTGGCGACCCGCATCGGGACACTACGCAAGGCTTGAGAATAGGCATTGATGCCCTTATACTTGCGCGCCTTCCTAGGACCATAGCTCAGTTGGTTAGAGCGCTACCTTGACATGGTAGAGGTCGGCGGTTCGAATCCGCCTGGTCCTACCAAAA